>Ga0136643_10012607_pt1 | contig 12596 bp, 8 predicted proteins | sample TergutLab28metaG_FD_96883 | JGI IMG/M metagenome (GOLD analysis project Ga0136643, IMG submission 96883) | Labiotermes labralis P1 segment gut microbial communities from Petit-Saut dam, French Guiana - Lab288 P1 (version 3) (version 3) | ecosystem: Host-associated > Arthropoda: Insects >...
CACACACACACACACACACACCACACACACACACACACACACACACACACACACATATATATATATATATATATATATATATATATATTGCGCGGTTTTAAAAGTCTGGCGACGCCTTCCGACTTCCGTATTCCATTGCCTTCGACTGTTCCATTCGCCCATTCTCGCATCTCTCTCACCCATCGCTGTATATATCCCATCTTTCCAGGTTCTTCGCGGACGGCCTCGTTTTTTTCTTCCTTCAGGTTTCCAGCTAACCATAATTTTTGGTAATATCGTTCGGTGCATTTTCTCGACCACACCAAATGAGTTGTTTTCGGGTTACCTCATCTAATATCGTATCTTGCGGTTTCATTTTTTCCTCTAATATACTCATTCGTTTTTCCATCTAGTTTAGAAATCCTTGCTGATCATCTTAATGCATCCAACTCAGCTGCGTTAATTCTCCTCCTGACATCCTTCTATAAACTCCAAATTTCGGCTCCGTAGATCAGGCCACTTTTAACCATGCTGTTATAGATAAACTTTTCCGGTTTTTTACGCTACAGACCTATGTACATTTATAATCCCCGTCTTAATTCTTATAGTGAGCAATATTTGAGACAACATTTATAGAGAAATTCAAAACACACATTTTATGTATTGTAAATTATTTTCCGAAAATCGTGCTGTTTATGAGGTAACGTGAAAAAATTTGGTACGGCCAGACAGGTCACAGTTACATTATGGCGCATGCACATTTCATGCTGCATAACTAAGGCTACAGACACACACCCACAATATGTAATATTTGTTGCTTTTCCACAGCAACGATGGTGACACGGACGTCCCTCATTGTTATGTTTATAATTACATTCCCTGTCTTGTTAAGGATTGTAGCAGTGCACCGCACAAATCAGCTGCAGGACCAATATTTTCACACACACACACAGGACATAAAATATAAATATATATGTATATATATTACAGAAATCATTTTGTTGACAAAAACGCTTGGTGTAAGTAAAGTAAATAAAATAATTAAAAATGTTCCTATGTTTAATTAAGCATCATGTCATAAACATATATGGTGGCTTAGATCCACCTATTCTTAACCTCGGCACTAGATGGACGGAAGATCTCAGCTCCCGCAACTGTTTAGGTAGGTGTTTAAATGGATCCCAGAGTCGGTTAGAATCTGTGGAGTGGGGATAAATCTTTTTTTGCTGGCGGGAATCAAACTTTTACATTCTTGGTGGTCCAGTTCGTACTTTAATCGCTATACCAGCTTACTTATCGGTGCTCCGTCAGTAACGGCATTTGCTTTCAAGATAAAACAAAACAACAACTGGCCGCGTTGAATCTATCCTCAAACCTGGCGGCTGATACTTCGCAGTGTGCGGTATGGTGCTTCCTGGGAGAGAAGAACTACGCATTGCTTTAGAAAACTTTGCTGAAGAAGATACAACTTTACATCGAAACGTGTTGCTACATGACTTATAATTCGTAGTAAAGATTTATTGTTTGACAGTATTAAAGCTTGAATTGAGTAGTGTGTTTCAGTTACGCGTTGTCATGTTACATGCTGAATTTTTGAGGTAGAAGACTCATTTTAGTAGAGTTTGTGTTACAACGTGACAAAAACACAATCCATTAAGGCCCGATGGTTACTCTGTTTACCACCAAGTTTAACATAATGTATTTTGAATTCTGACAACAGAAGGTATTTACGTGTTTTTTGCAGATGTCAGACAGAACAGCAATTTTTTCCGTACGCAAAATTAACTGAGTGGTCTTTAGAACAGAGACGAAGCGTGTTTACTGCGCGGTAGGAATTTAAAATTTAAATATAATTCAAGTTAGCCTTTCTAACAAATTGAGTGCAGATGTGGATTATTAACTATTAATCACATTCGTGTAAAAATTATGAAAATGAAACATTCGGATGTGACTGAAATGCTGTACGTTCAATTGCTTCTTTTTGTGCAAAAGTGTACAGTTTCAGGGGGTAAAATGGCGGATTACAGACCGGATGAACAGGATTCAATTTCCGATAAAATTTCATTTTTTTGCATTGGATCTGGAATTATTCATTGGCTCAATGTCCTATCTACTACATGCTAGTAGTTCCTTTCTTGCCAGTGAAAGTGGCCGGAGCATGAAGCTGTTACCCTAACTCATATCACGACTACGAATGCAATGATCTTAACGGCACACCCATCTGACCCCATGAAAGTGTTAATGAAAATGGTAACCTCGTATGGGGTAAAAGTAAACTCTATAAATCTGATGGGAATGTATGCACATTGCCTACTAATGCTAGAAGCTTTACGTTGCTTCGCCATGATGGATGTAACCAATCTCAGCAGGCAGTATACAGACAATACCAATGTGAATTCGGGTTAATGGTAACAGATGCAACCCGTAGCATTGTACTGAAAATGTTCGTATCATTTACTGTGTGTACAGCCATAATTCAAATTCATATCAGAGTGGTCCATATCCCGTCCATTGCACAGTATTATCTGGTGGATTTTAAACAAATTGTACAATAGCAGCTGACACAGTCTATGAACAGCAGGAAAAAGACTCAAACAAGGACAACAAACCGCGGCATGATAAAGTGAATATACCTTCAATTACTGCCGGAAGGGTGTGTATGTGAGTTCAGTGTGGTGTAAAGAGCGAGGCACAGCGTGCTGTACACTTCGTGTCGCGTGAAAGTGGTCAGTGACACAGTGCCTTTGCCGAACAACAGACGAATGACGGCTTCAAATTAATACCACCACCACTCTGTAACACTCGTACGCGTTTCGGCCTGAAAAATACATTCTTGACGTCATAAAATACACCGTTATTCTCGTATTTCAGCTACAGTTTTATAGATTTGTGCATAGATTTTCATAGAAATTCTATCCTTAATATTCCAAGTAAATGCACGTTTTGTAATTGAATACATATATTTATTACCAAATAACTTTTGCCTGTTTCGGTGCATACTGCGCCGTCTTCAAGGAGAACTTCGTATAACGAAATATGTAGGAGAAATTTGGAAATACATAGATGTATTTAATATGTAATATTCATTTAGCTGGAATATTAGATATATAATTGCTATAGGAGAATGCGCGGTATGGAAAACTTCTCAGTAGGTTTTCATAATTTACATACTTCAGTAAGATTTTAGCTTGTGCAGTTAAATCTCGATATTTGTATTTTAAAATTCTAAAATATTGATTTTTTAAAAATTAAACCGTTATAAGTATATATGTATGTTTTCTCAAATTCCCAGTATGCTACCGCTGCTTTTACTCAAACACATTTTGATGACGAAGACCAACATACTTTAGAAGCCCCTCAATTGAAGATGTAAGGAAATAACTATCAATACGTCAGCTAGATAGCAGTGTCTGAAATACAGAGACTGCAGAAATGCGTTTTCTCAGAGGAGTCGCCTGATACACTGTAGCTAATAATGACGATGATGTTAAAAGATAATATGGGATTAAGGAATATATGTACAATAAAATATATATATATATATATATATATATATATATTTGTGTGTGTGTGTGTGTGTGTGGAAAGAAAATTGTGTAACATATTAGGCAATCCTCAGTTACTTAATTTTGAAGCTTTATTATCTATACAAAATTTTGTTCTGATGATTCCAATAGTGCCGAGACGAAGGTGAAAGAACAGTTTTAGTTGTTGCAACGAATGGGGATCGGGCCAAGAGCTTAATCCGTGGTGCTGAAGACAAAGCTTGAAATGTTAAAATATGAAATTTAATATAGAAATGTTGTATCTCGTATCTATGAAGCCAAAACCCTCCAGCGGAATGGTGTGTATCTTTTGAGCGCTTTATGTTGTCACCTAGAGGTCTACGCGACGGGCCGATCACTTGTCTAGAGGAGTTATCCCGAGTGCAGTGTCTAAGTGTAATCTCGAAACCTCAACGATGAGGTGGCCTAGGCCCACTATGTCTGTCGAACCACAAAAAAAATCTTTTGTTCAAAGTGAATTCGTGTCAGCAATTAATACAAAGTTTATTGGTAACAGGCTGTCACACATAGTGCTGTGAGATTCCTGGGGTTACTGAGGGAAGAAAATTGGCTGAATGTATGTGACAGTGGGATGCTGGGGAAGAAATTTATGCTTACGTGGGGGGAAGTAATAAGAGGCTAGAGAAAATTCTGTAATGATGAAAGTCATGACTTTAACTTCCCAGCAAATAATACTAGGGTGACAAATCAGGGGGGATGAGAAAGTTGGGGTACGAGAATCTTGACACTTGTAGAGCAGAAGATGGTTAAAGGGGGAAACTTGAGAGAAAGAGACAAATTGAAAGGCCTAGGTGTAGGTGAGCAAATCGTGAGGTGGAATTGAAAGAAATAGAATGGGAAGGCATACAGAGGATTTATTTCATTGAGACAGGGACAGGTGGCGGAGTGTTGCAAACATGGTAATGAAAATTCGAATCGAATAAACTGTGGCAATTTCTTGACTAGCCGAGGATCTGGTTGTTCCACAAGAAGTACCCTGCTGTGTGGAATTAGTCACACCGTCTTTGGCTGGAGGAAACTGCAAGAAATACCAGCAAAGGCGGTGTTAATTGTGAGATTCTATCTTGTTACCCTAGCATAAAATGTTGAAACAGACTGCTGAACTAACTTGCTCTGTATCTATATTACTTTATAATGCTCACGTCTAAGCGTAGCGACAGTACGACAGTGAAACGTCCTGGTTGTGAAAATTACTATGATCATGCAAGTATCTTCTCCTAAATTGCATTCATCAAAAACTTCTATTGGCAAACACTTATTTGTTTTCAGTAGTTCATTTCAATTACTTGTTAAGAACATTGGTCTGCTATGCATGTTTATTCGAAACGTAGCTTTTCAGCGTTCCTTATGAGAAACTCTCCCTTAACAATTCCATGAAAAGGAGAGCCACTATATTTTAAAATTAATTGTACATTTGCCAGTATTTTAATTAAAAAAAGTGTCCATTTTAAAAAGTGCAGGAATGAAAGATGACATCAGTAAAGTTATTCGTGAGAGGTTTTTGTTATCCTTGGTTGCGTCATAAGACAAGAATGAAGAACAGCTTTCCTCTCACTTCAAAACTTTGAATTTCGAAGCCTGCTGTAACCTTTCAACTATCAGGATATGTTTAATGCAACGCAGTTCCCAGTTCGAAAACTTCAAGTTCAGGAAACTGATTCTAAAACGAGGTAGGTCTTTCACAGGGAAAATTATGCACTGCCGTACTAAGTTCTGCTTACGATTAGCCCTGCTAGAGAAAGACGAGAGAGCGTCGTTCTGAAAGAAGCGAATGGTGACAACTAGACGGGGAAAGTAATAGATCAATCAGAGACACAAAATAAGCTACTGAAAATGGAACTAAATTAGGAACAAGTAAAAAAATGGAGACAAATTAAAACATATATGGAAAAGGTAGTAGGTATTGAAGAGTACCAAAAAGTGAGAGAGAGGGAGAGAGAGCGCGATTATTTGATAAGAATAGATAATTGCAGATTTAGGATTCAAACGGAGAAGATAGAGTAGTAATTGACCTAAAATAGGAAAAAAACAAAGCAATGAATAGAACGGAAGTAAAGTATTACATAATACAATAGAAACAAGAGACGTAATTAAGGAAAATAGGATAAGGAAAGGAATTAATTTAGATCTAATCAAGTGGGAGGGAAGAAATAGAAAGAAGCGAAAGAAGTGTGACAATAATAATCCAGAGATACAAGAAAGATACCATTTTAGAAATAACGAAAACGTAAAACTTTTTCAGAATAAGGTAGGAATAAGAAAGTTCAGACAGCGAAGAATTCGCGCAGAAATAGCAAAATTATAAAAAACCAACCCGAATGATATTTTTGTACCATTTTATTATCTTGATGTTGGTTTTTTATGTTATTGTGTTTTAGTTGAGAGGAAATGTTTATTGCTGTCATAATGGTGTTTGGAAAGACACTGACCTCTTGATGTCAGATGTCGAAATATTTGTGAATTTTTGCTTTGGTAAAATGCACTTTGCTCTTTATATTCGACGGTACCCTTTAGTAAAATGTTTTTATGTCACACATGATGCTACAATAACCAGTTAGGAAATGAAGAAACTGCAAAAGTGGGAAAGTAAATTTTGAGTGAAATTATATTCATGCAGTGTATTCCATAGTAGAAGCGGACAAAATTATTAAATGATTTCTATACACCGCTCGAATTGTTGAAGCATAAGGTGTGAAGTGGACTCCTAGTGTGTCTGTATACACTTATGAAATATCAAAAAACAACACAAGCAAGTTTAGTACAGAAATGAGTAGGAGTAATGGAGTTGGAGGCCGCTTAAATTGTAGGTGTGGTCTCTGAACTCAGCTGAACAGAAACATTGTGTTCTGTGCAGCTCCAGTAGTCGCGATCACCCGTCGCGTTTTGCACGCTACTCTTTCTTCTGCACAGGTCACCATCAATCATGTTACTGCACGATACTCCACTCCTATGGCTCGTCACAATGCCTACGCTGGTTTCTGGGTAATCGACCGAAAATGTTTACAAATTACATGCTACTTGGCTAGTAGATTATTTGCTAGATTAATTAAGTTTGGAGTAGGGTAATAATAGAACATAATTAAAAGGAGATAATTTTTAAACTCAGATAAGGGAATAAGGAAGAGATGAATGTCATAACGCCTCTCAGTCTTCTTTTTTAAATCCAGGCGCTTGTAATTGGCGGTCTTCATGACGTCATAAGATGGTTGCTCATTTTTTTACTCATTTACCGTGCTCTGCACAATGTGATTTCAGTTATCCACTTGTGATTAAAGGAGCCGAGATAGTTCAGTTGGTTCAGTGACCAAGCTACTGGCTGGAGACCAAGGAGTCGTGTTCAGTTGCCTGCAGAACTGAGGTTTCTTCTTTTGTAAAAGGTTCACACCGGCTGCGGCCCCAAAGCAGCGTCCTATTTAGTGGATACTGGACGGGGGTTAAGGCGACCGGGACGTAAAGCTGAAAGCTTACCTCCACCGCATAGATCTGTAACGTCACTGTCCCATATACATTCATGACAGGAATGCTTTAGATTTACCTGTGACTAAAAATGCGTTTCGAAGTCTAATATTCATAGACCATTTTGCAGAGATCTCCCATGGATGCCAAAGTTAGACTGTGGCCATTCACTTAGTGATAAAGAATCATACTTGATGGCTGCAATTAATATTTAACAGCTTGCCGCGCGTGACTTTCAGCAGTCGACAAAATTTTTTTCATTGCATTTCTGCAAGGAATTTTATTACTAAAATATCTAGTATCAAACAAGTGTCGTACTTTGTCAAACATGCTTTGGGCCAGCACAGTGTGATACGGCAGGATTCCTACTATTAGTTTAAATTTCAAGTGTAAATTTACCAGTGTTGCCCAGGACAACAACTTACATGGCGCGTGGCTCTTTAATTAATGCATGTAGACTGATTTTCAACATTTCGTTGGAAGGCGTCTCTTAGCAAGTACTGTATTATCTGTTTCCAGTTCTGAAGTAAAGTCGTGGTTGCCACACATTCAAAGGTTATGTCGAGATGGTAACATCCATGACATGATGGCTGATAACACAGACCATGAACTTTTTTCATAAAACAATGAATTATCTCATCTTAGGTTATGAGTATAATGAATACGTCGGTTTTGGTGGAGACTGTAAAAGTAGTGGATAATAATACGACAAAATCTGAACTGTTCTTATTTGAGTCAAAAATAATCCGAAATACTCGTGTATGCCTTCTAAATTGATTGTATAACGGGCCCTAGTAAAAATGGGACTGAAATAACCTTAGTTGTAACATGATTTTTGGGCATTTAATGGGAGTAAAATTAAGGTTCTCTGATTCCGTTTCATGCTCTTGATATATCCTAATTTTCTTACTGAAGTACTTTTTATTTTGTCCCCACTTGCTGCATTAATAGGGAAACGCTACATTTGGAACACAGCTTTGTAGGTTGCTGATACTTGGACACCTCGAAAGTAGATCAGAAATACTTTGAAAAGCTTGAAATGTGGTGCTGGAGAATGATGAAAATCAACTGGACCGATCGTATGCACAATGTAGAAGTATTACAAGGAGTCAAGGAGCAAAGGAATGTCCTGTTTACAATAAAATGAAGGAACGCTAGCAGGAACGAGCACATCTTGCTTAGAAACTGTCTTCTGATGCACGTCATTGCAGGAAAGTTAGAAGAGACTTGAAGACGAGAAAGAAGACTTCAGAAGCTACTGGATGACATTAAGTAAACGAGAAGATACTGGAAATTGAAAGAGGAAGCGCTAGATCTCGCTTTGGAAGAGGCTGTGGACCTGTCGTAAGACAGGCTGCATGGTGATTGCTGCTTTACCAGCACGGTCGCTAGGAGGATGTACTTACTGATGTTTTAAATCAGGTTCTTCTTCCAGACGTTCACAGCGGAGGCCCAACCACCATCCCAGGCTAGTTCGCTTGGCTTTTGTTGTAGCCAAAGTGGCAGTGGGATAGGATTTTCTTCGAGTGCTTCAGTTTTTACCTGTCAGTGGCATTCCACCGGTGTTTCACGCACATTCATTCATCTACCACCGTCGCTGTATTGTCTCAAAATTTGGCATCGGCTTTCAATAAAAGAAGATCACAAAATTTGATTCCTCCCATCCTGTATATCTTCTTTTGAAATTCTGTGACGTGCTTTTAAGCTTCTGCAATTCAGTGATGCATGTCAACTACAGAGTCGTGCTTCTTGCTCTGCGTTGGTCAGGTGTGTTCATTATCAAGCTACTCTGACCAGCAACTCTTCTTGCCTTAGTACTTGAATCCTTCCTCGTGTTGCAAAACTTTCCGTTTCTTTCTCATAAATATATTATAAAGATTATTCAGTCTCCTAAAGTTATTCTAATTCAGAATTATTTAGTCTTAAACGGATTTGTAAATGTGGGATTTCTCTTTCGTAGCTATGTCTGGTAAATCGTGTATAATTTGTAAGGTTTATGCACTAGAATCTCTCCACGGATGTCATAGAAAGTTTGCTCAGACATGACCTCACTGATACGAAAAAAAAGTATCACAAATGCAGGAAAATGGGAAAAATGAAAGACAAAATATAATCAACTAAACAGGAAACTGTGTACCCTACATTGATACTGTGCCTAAACAGGAAGAGTCGTACCAATGAACTACATAGTGTACCATATTGATAAGCTATCAGTGTAGTAACAAGAGGAAGAAACTGTAAAGTGTATAGGAAGACGTAACGACAGATGAACAGGAGAGGTTACCAAACACAAAGGCAATGTCACTCCTGTAGCTACCGTGGAGGAAGAACGTAACATGTCAAATACACTGAACTCTCTCTATCCGCCGTCTTGCTTTGAGATTTTTCGCTATACCGACTCGCATACATTAATAGCCAAAATTCGTTATCCGCTTCAAATCTCTGCTGTTGTGACTCCGCATTCGACAATATTTCATATCCTGGGCTAGTGACAAATTTTTGTTCACGCGGAGACTTAGCGTCGGTGTTTACAGATCGTTGCAGTAAATCGATCTCAAAGGATTGATCGACCGCACTGGGAACCTTTGACCCGCTTAGGTATATGTGTGAGGGAGCAGGTATAGCTACTATCCGAAAAAAAATTGTAAGTAGGGAACCTTTGGGGGGTTTTGGGATGGGCTGAGAAGGCAATGGAATTTTTATCATTTAAAATAATGAGAAATACATTCCGCTATCCGGTTTGTCGCTTTGAGGTCCAATTTCAGGAACGAATTGAGATCGGATAACTAGAGTTAACTGTATGTGTAAGCCAACGTTAGCTTATGGTTGATTAGAAATGTCGTTAGCATGCGGACGAATGGAATGTAATTACAGGAAATTCATGAACTGTAGAATCGTGGTTTGAAAAATCGTGTTAAGTGAATTTATTTAAGTCCTCCCTTACAGAAATTATGGACAGAAATTGATGCCGTGTGTTTAAAATATACTAGAATTATTTACATTCCTGTGTATTTTAGTTTGTATCATTTATCATTTTATGATCCTTCTATCGAAGTTCGAAAGTTAGTCTCGTTTGTTACGCTACAAACTTTGTAGTTCTGTATGCGCATATCATTGATTTTCTTTTCTTTATGCCTATTATTTTGGATTTTTTTAATGGATTTACTGATTTTAAAGGAAAATTTGAATTCGTGTTTTCAATACTATGGTAAAAACAACGCCAGATTCTTTTCTTTGCTGTTGCTGAGAGGTTGGGGGAGAGGTTTGATTGGAATTTTTAAATTGTGTTAAGTGTACCATATCCAGTTTTATGTGGATTTCTACTAACTATTTTTTTCTTCCTTGCCGCATGTTCGGTGAACTTCTGTTGCAGTTCCAGCTAACGGCAGCTTGTTTTGCTGTTGCTTCTAAACAGTCTGTGTATTGCACAACGTCGAGTTCGTAAGAACATGTTTGTGACGAATTTGTAATGTGATTCCGTCTTACTGTCTCCAGGCACCTTATCTTGACATTTTCCTTCTGTATTGTATACTGTACATTTTATACGCACTTCATGGGCTACAGGCACCGGCTCCGGCGCGTTATATTCTGCATCATATTCTGTTAGAATGCCATGTGTGTTGTAGGTCTGATACTTTTCATTGTGCGGTCACGCAGTTCTGGGGTTGATATGTACAATTCTGCCTGTACGTTTGTAATTTTTTAATCCCTTTAGTGCCTGCCTGTTTTGGCAAAAATTAGGCCCTCTCTAATTTTAAATGAAATTATATTTTGGTCTTAAGTGTGTTAAAGATTATGTTAATTTTGTGGTGACTTTGATATATCTTCGATAGGAAGATTGATGTAAAGAATTGGAATGTCGTTTGACGTCATCTTATGTATCGGTCTTGTCTGTGTAGAAGTTTGGAACTGGGGGCGTTTGGTCCACTGTTTATAGTGGATGTTGCTTTAGGATGAATGTTGCTTTTGAGAAATTTCGCGACAAAATTTTATGTTTTGTACGATGGGGTATTGATGTGGTTACCTGTACACCTTAGTTTGTACAGTTTATGTAATTTTTTGAGTAACAGTTAATTTGACTATATTTTATTGTATCATGTTCACTGTCTTCAGCCACTTGAAGCCCGCTAATAACCACATGCACCACTTACTGCAACATAAATGTAATCTGCATTTTGCCACAGTGTATTGATTTGATTTTATGATTCGCATTTTAAACAAGGATTACTTTCCTACACGACAGTTGTCCTATGGTTTGTCCTCTGTGTAAGATATGAACAAGTACCTGCAAATCAGAAGGTAACAAATATCGTTATGTTCCACAGCTGGGTTCTTTCTTCGATATAATCATGACACACGGATATCCTACGGTATTTATTCATTCATAATGTACACACGGAGTATCCTAGCGTTGGAATCTCTCGATCCAAATTAAATCGAACATTATACTATACACCACAGATGTCTGGATACAGCACATTATATAATTTTAGCGTCTTGTCTTATACTTTGAATACAATTTTTACATCACATCTAATACACTTCGACATGACATTATTAACATTTTGTACCAATGTGTACCAGTTTACCATTTACATATGACTACTTGCAGTATGTGCTGTATAAGTCTATGAAGTTCGTAATCCCCTGAAGATGGCCACAAGCTGTACCCGAAACATGTAGAAGCGGTGAATTTATAAATTTGGAAGGAACTGCTCAAGAACCCATGCATCTAGTCTCCAGTGGCTTTCAACATTTGTTCCACTGTGGAACAAGGCAGGTAGGAGGTATCGGTGTCAGGTGTCTCTAGTCAGGGGGTGATGTCTTGCTTCACGTCGGCGTCTTTTGTAAGTCGCTGCCCAGCCAGGTGTTTATCAAGCGGTCGCGGGGTCTGGTCTGTCGGTAGTGTGTTTCATAACCTCCCAGTCTCAGTGCCAATCCTGCTGGCAGTATGGGACCTGGAGTTACCGTGCTTGGGCACATCAACGCAGGCCCGTTCTTACGAACGGCCTTCTCTAAATTCTCAAGTTTACCTGTACCACAATAACGTTCAGCAGTTACAATGTCCCTACGATAAGGATATCCACAAGAGCACATTTTTTTCCCCTAAATAGAGCTTCCGTGATCTGCTTTACTGAAGTCGTTGCTTCGAAATTCTTTTCTGGGAAAGCCAATGGTATTTCCATACTGTGGATGCTTTGTAAGAGTCTTCCTCGCAAAATTATTTCTGCGTACATTTCTAGTTCACTATTTTACTCTATGAAGTTCTTGCAAAACGGGGCTTAGTATTATGCGTTAGTATTTATTCTGATATCGAATTTCAGGATCGGCAGTGGAAGATTTTGGCAAGATGTCGCTCATTGTATTCGACAAAAAGAAAACTGTGCTCAAGAATTAAGACAGGCCTGCCCGACCAGTAGCTCGCGGTAACATGTTGCTCGCGACTACATATTATTTTGACCGCTGAGGCAATTTAACTTTTTGGCGCCGGAATTATTTTTTTAATTTTAGCACACCCTGTATATAAAATGTGAATAATACAGGAACCAAATACGTTAGAATTATGAAACAAACTGCATTTTGAAGAGAAAAAAA
>Ga0136643_10012608_pt1 | contig 12595 bp, 10 predicted proteins | sample TergutLab28metaG_FD_96883 | JGI IMG/M metagenome (GOLD analysis project Ga0136643, IMG submission 96883) | Labiotermes labralis P1 segment gut microbial communities from Petit-Saut dam, French Guiana - Lab288 P1 (version 3) (version 3) | ecosystem: Host-associated > Arthropoda: Insects >...
AAATATTTAAACTCTTCCACCCTCTCGAAGGTAATATTATCAATCCTCACACTGTGATTTTGTCCTGCATTCTGATCTCGAGACATGACCATGTACTTAGTTTTATCAGCACTTACTTCCAGTACAATCTCCCTAGTAGCAGCTACTAGAACTTCTGCATTTTCCTTTAGAGTACGTATGCTTCCTGCCAGTATATTAACATCATCGGCATAAGCCAGCAGCTGATGTGTACCATTTAGTTTCAAGCCATCCTGGTTTACCTTAACCTTCCTAATGGCGTATTCTAAAGCAAAGTTAAAAAGCATTGGTGATAGAGCGTCTCCTTGTTTCAGACCATTCGTCACGTGGAACTTGTCAGACACATTCTTGCCTACCTGGACTCTGCTATATGTTTCAGTCAAACTCATCTTTATTAAACTTACAAGTTTCCTAGGGATACCAAACTCAATGATAATCTTAAATAAGACCTCCCTCCTAACTGAATCATAAGCTTTCTTGAAGTCTATAAAGAGCTGATGAACTTCCTCATTGTATTCCCATTTTTTCTCAAGTATTTGGAGAATGCAGAATATATAATCAATAGTCGACCTGTTACGTCGAAAGCCACGTTGATGATCCCCGATAATTTCCTTCGCATATGGAATTAACCTTGAGAGCAGGATGTTGGATAAAATTTTGTAAGTGGTTGGCCAAATTGATATGCCTCTATAAGTACTACAATCTGTTTTATCCCCCTTCTTATGAATAGGTATTATGATCGACTCCTTCCACTCTTCAGGCATTTTCTCCTTTTTCCAAATAGAAGTAATAAGTTTACGAATCTCCAAGCAAATTGTTCAACCCCCTGTCTTAATCAGTTCTGCCGGTATTTGATGAATACCTGGCGATTTGACTTTTTAGCTTGTCAGTAACCAGCTCAAACTCAGAGGCACTTGGCTCAGGTACAAGTGGTTCTGCTGTGTGTATTTCTGCCTGCCCAACATCCTTAACCCCATGCACGTTGAATAGCTGGGAGAAATAGTACCTCCACCTAGCCACGATACTGTGGAAGTCTGCAACCAAGTCGCCTTTCTCATTCTTTCCTATACTACATCTAGGCTGGTACCCCTTCTTAAAGTCAATGATGCCCCTATACAAGTCCCTAATGTTTTGGATATTACTGTTAGTTTCAAGTTCCTCAATTTTAGCTCTCATATATGCCTTCTTTTTGTTCCTGAAATGTCTGCTAACTTCACGTCTTACAATGTTCAGAATATCTACATTGCTTTGGCTTGGATCCTGTATCCACTGTATTTTAGCCTGATTCCTTTGATCCAAAAAACCTAAACATTCTTCATCAAACCAGGGTTTATTCTGCTTCAACTCGTGTAGACCCAGACTCTCTTTCGCTGAGATTTGGATATTCTCTTTAATGTTCTCCCAAGTCCTATTTACGTCGTCATCGTTAAGTTCTCCAAAGCTGCAAACATATTTGTAATCTCAACCTGATACTGTTCCCTAACCTCTGGCTCATTAAGCTTCCTCAAGTTAAATCTTTGCCTATCAAACCTCTGTGCGGCCTGTTTACCCATTGCTAATCTTTCCCTAACCTTTGCAATCACCAGATGGTGATCTGTATCACAATCAGCTCACCTGAAACTTCGCACATCCAGTACACTCGAATGCCATCTCCTATATATCAATACGTGGTCAATCTAGTTGTGAGTTTTACCATCAGGGGAGGTCCAGGTGTATTTATGAATGTTCCGGTGAGGGAACATCGTGCTCTTAACAACCAGCTTTTTTTGATGTGGCGAATTAATTAGTCTAACCCCATTATCATTACTATCCTGATGGAGACTCTCCTGTCGAGTTGTTGGCTTGAAAATATTCTCTCTCCCCACTTTAACGTTAAAGTCTCCTAGTAATATTTTCATATGATATTTCAGGTAGTGATCGAACACCTGCTCTAATTCCACACAAAAACTATCTTTTGACCCATCAATTTTTCCTCACTTGGTGCATGCACATTTACAACAATGATATTAAGCCAGCGACCTCTCAGCACTATATATAACAACCTATCGCTAACAAACTCTACTCTCTTCACCGGTGATACTATTCTACGGTGTACAAAAAAAAACCCGTTCCCGATTGATGATTTTCATTTCCTTTCCTGTAGAAAAAATCATAATCCCCTGCTCTTACTGTGCCCCCTTTGTCCCACCTGACCTCCTGTACATCCACTACATCTAATTTATACCTCACTAATTCCCTCGCCGCTGCCTTAAGTGACCCTGCCCTATACAGACTCCTAACGTTCCACGTACCTATTTTCATCTCTCTTTGTACGCCGCGCGATGTTTCCCCTAAAAACCCCCCCGGGGATCCGAGTTGGGGAGTAGTTTACCCCCGGATTGTTTTGTCTCCAGAGCAAGCATCCCGCATGTGCGTGTTTCTTAACATACGTTTTTTATAGGGAGGGGTTGTTAGCACCTCGCCCTAACCCCGAAGCTGGAGGACCACCCCTCGTCGGCACAGAATCCACTACCTTTAAAAATATAAGATTACCTGTTTAAAGGAATTAATATCCGTTTGAAATACCGGGGTGCTGATAAGTTCTTCGCCCGACCAGGAAGGAAACAAGCTCGGAAGCATGTCAGGGACGCGCGCGATTTCAACAACATCGAGACGCGAGCTGTCATCAAGTTTTTCTTCCTGCAAGGCAAGACGACGAATGAAATTCACGCCATTCTGACAGAAACATTAGCTTGTTTCCTTCCTGGTCGGGCTAAGGACTTATCAGTACCCCTGTACATGACATCCAGGGTTACGCCCTGTATCTCCCAAAACACGTAGACCACCTTCTTCACCCACAACAAGAAACCACGTTTTACTTCCAAAACCAACCGGCAAAATGACTGAGAACTGCGCTCTTCTGAGTTATTACGCACCGATTAGTGGCAATTTCTTGCCGACGTTTCGGGACAATCTATCGGTCCCGTCCTATCGTCAAGGGTTATTAGAAGTATGAAGTAATCTTAATGGCTCATGCTGATCTAAGGTATTTTTAAATCTACTGAAAAGTTGTCATAAAAATTGATGTACGACACTTGTGTATGTTACACCATCGGTACATACCGTACTCGCAAGAGTATCGCCATGTAGATACAGTCTTCTTGTCTTGGATCTTGTCCATCGTCTAACTTTTTTTAAATACTAAAACACCACGTTTCGGAAGCCCGCTCTGTTTCCGTCTTCAGGTAAGATGCACCTAATCTGTTGGACCCCTTAGATCAAGCTGTTTTGTCACTGGGTACCACAGGAGCACTTACAAGTGTAAGTAAGCTCCTGAGAACAGAACTGGTCCGCGGGTTATAACAGGAAAAGTGGTGCAGAAAAATTAAAATCAACCAGAAGGTTCAAAGAACAGCGCCTGAAACACACCAAAAATTTAAAATTTGTGGTGTGGTCATCCTGTCGTGCGCCTGTTGAATAGCGTTCATATTCTGCACAGCACAAGGGATTAAACTGGATCAAGCGCCAATGTTTCGGACTATGGAGGAAGGTGCCCGCTTCGAATTTAAGTGACACTGTCTACTCCAAGGTTTTCCGTGCCTTTCCTCAGTTCCTCCAGGCAAATGCTGGTTCAGTACCTTATATTCACCCACGGCCACTTTTTTCCCATATCATTTACAATTCTTTACAGTTCACAGTCTGAGCTACTAACATACTAACGAAGTCCTTGGGAAGCTAATAGTTCATAATATAGTTTTTTGTCCTTTATAATAATAATAATAATAATAATAATATAATCCTCTGCTGGTTCAGTGCTGCGCTTGTCCCATTTGACTCCCTCTACCTCCACTAATGGGGACCGCGGTTGCACAGTGGTTAAGGTGCTGTGCTACAAATCGGAAGACCGCTGGTTCGATCCCAGCTGGTGTCAGTGGATTTTTTATTGACATATAATCCCTCCGATCGCACTATGGCCCTGGGGTCGACTCAGCCTCTAACAGAAATGAGTACCAGGAGGTACCTGGGGGTAAAGGCGGCCGGTGCGTAAGGCTGACAACCTACCACCATCCTGTGCCGTTGTCACGAAATCTGGGAGCCTTAACTTCCTGGAACCCTCTGGGCCACTCCAGGCATGTAATGGGACTGCTTTACCTTTTACCTCCACTAATTCTGACCTACACTTCTTTAATTCTCTCGCAAATTTCCGCAGTGACCCTGAACCTTACAGTCTCCTCACATTTGAAGTTCCAATCTCTTAACTGCTAACGTGATGCTCTTGTTTACAAAAATCTGTCCCTAAATTATTATTTGTGTCCCCTTTACCAGAAAAAATATGTAACTGTCTGCTAGTTCAGTGCCGCACTTGTCCCACTTGACCCCCTGTACCACATTAATTCTCTTGCATCTTTCTGCACTGACCCTGAACTGTATATTCTTCTCATATTCCAAGCTCCAAATATCACGACAATTTTCCACTGCGTACGTCGTTCCAAACCATATTTCTAACTCGATGCCACGTGCAAAATATCGTAGCACTCACGATTTTGATGTGTGCTGGACCGTGCATCATTGTGATAACTGAAGAATAAGAATCAACTAGATGCTACTTATTATTTTTTTGTACTTCTTATGGGCTCAACATGTTTCGACCACTACTATGCCCATCATCAGGAGCTCGCGACTATAATGCTGATTACCACATTGGTCGGCTCGTTCTGTAAAGATGGAAGAGGGAGTGTTAATGTAAAATTATGGTTCTTAGTGGTATATGTTCGGTGTGAAGTTCTTTGTCACTCGGTTGTACTTGATAACATGTTTCTATTAAATGTAATAGTTGTGATCCTTTGAGTGTGGTAATCGTGGTGTCCCCTTATGTGTGGTAATCAACATTATAGTCGTGAGCTCCTGATGATGGGCATAGTAGTGCCCGAAACATGCTGAGCCTATAAGAAGTACAACAAAATAATAAGTGACTTCTAGTTGGTTTTCATTCTTCAGTTATCGTACCACTCAATCTATCCTATGAACGTCACATGCACTGAAATGTAAACACGATAGACATACAATCTGCTACACGTTTCGGCACTTCTTGAATGACCACTCAAGAAGAGCCGAAATATGTAGCAGATTGCGTGTCTGTCGTGTTTACATTTCAGTGCATGTAAGTTTGTTTTGATATATTGAATTTTGCGTCATGCGCAGTATGTATAATATTAAAATTTCGTAACACGATGATGCTGTTATGGCGAGACATTGTTAGCCCCTCGCTCGAACCTGGGAAGACCGTCTGTCATCGACTAACCGCTTCTACCTATTCAATATGCGTAGTCACACTTACCCCCACACCTGCAAGCCGTCTCTTGCCGTCATTATGACACCTACGCCCTTGAATGCAATGCGTCAGAATTCATATACGTGCACTGATTGTTGTCCTAAGCTGCTTTACCGACATTGTGAAGCACATAAATGTGATTACTGCCACTTGCGTGCTTGCGATAACTGGCAACAGTGTGGTTGCGTTAGTCTCGGGGCGTATAATTATGTGTTTGAAATTCATCAGCAACTGAACTTAAAAGCGTCTTCGTAGCTGTCAGTGTGTGAATATACCGACAGTAGACTGTCAGTACACAATTGTTACAGCGTAGCCTATATTAAAAAGCACAGTAAACGGCGTTACTGTACACAGAACAGCATATCGTGCAATGACAAAACGTATCGTCCTAGTAGCTGAAGGTCACAAACAACAACAACAACAACAGTAATAACAAGGAATATGTTAGTTGACAGATGTTTCAATTTCAGGAAAAAAAAAAAATAGTATCAAGAAAGAAGCCACGAAAATTCTAAAATGTAATAACCTTACATGTGCAATGTAAAGGAAAGTGATATCAGTAACAATAAGGGCAACTGGAACCATCTTAAAATCATTCAGAAAATGCCTGAGCAATACACCGGAAAAGCACTAAATCAAGGAACAACAGAAAACAACCATATGGGGCACTGCACACATGCTTCGGGTAGTAGTAATGTCAAAGTACAAAACATTGAACATGAGAAGTAACATTACATGTACCACAAACTGTAACTACAGAATAGTTGCAACACTATTGTAACTGGCAGTTCGGATTTGAACCTTGAACATGTCGTTTATGAGATTTAATTATTTATTTTCGGCTTACAAATCGGTGTAGATGTATACAACCTCTGGCTGTAGAAATTTGGGGAAAGAAGGTTGTTTTGGAAGATGGGTGGCTGCATAGTGCTTCAGAGTGGGAGGTCATGATGCAGTGTTTGTTTGTGAAGTGCCATACAGACCTGTTTAGAGTGGACGTTGTATTTTAGACCTTTGTTGACTAGTGCTGTTTTACTTTTGGAAAAGGAAATGTTTATGTTGTTAATAACTCTGGGAGGTGTGTGCCTTTTGTGGAGTCATTGAACTAACACAACGGGGATGACACACCTCAAGCAATCCATACAGACTCTTCCTGTTATAATTCGTCCTAGGGAAAGCTAGGTTGTAACCCACCCCAAGATATTCGTTTATTTCAGCGTTCCCCCGAGCCGTTTGGTTTAGCCAATTAGTTTGAACTTTTAAAGAGTCAAATTCGGCCTATTGGGAACGGCAAGATTCACGTTTCGGCCAGTGAGGGGATTTCAGAATATGAAGGGATGATTTCTTGGTAGAGCAGGCCGAGGACGCGATCTCGGATGCAAAGCTCTCCTTTTGGTACATCGGAGGCAGAAGGACGCGTTGTTTGATCGTCTTACAAAACTTATATCCCCCACAACAAAATGATAACTGATAGAACTGTCCATAACAATAGACCGCATACAGTCATATTTGACATAACCATCAAACAAGCATACTTAATAGATTCAGCAACTCATAACAGTCACATCCTTCACAGCACACTCACCAAGAAGCTCCATAAGTCTACAGACTTGAAAGAAGAGCTAATAAGAATACGGCAACTGACAACGGCCTATAGTACATCCACAACTGGTATTATTCCTAACAAATTACACGAAAGTTTTAAAATGCTTAATTTCCGCGCTGCTCTATACACTCTAATGCAACACGCTGTAATACTCAATACATGCCATATACTTCGAAAGCTTTAGGCAGAACAGTACATAAGAATTGTTTGGTCAGTGACGCCCGTATTCTTGTGAGAAACAGCTAAACTACTGTGAGGTACGTAAAGTGGATAATGATGATGATCATGATGTAATAATTCAATTCAATTCATGTTTATTAATGTGCCGAGTCAACAGCCAGTTGTTCAATTACAGAAACGGCACGTCATACAAACATAAGTAATAAGGGACAATAAAAAAGCACATATGAAACATACACATACAAAACACATGACAGAAAGCTGTAATCATTAAGTAGTATTTAAGGACAGGCATTAGAATATGCGAACAGCCTTCTGTAGTGAAAGCATAAATTCCATCAAGTCCAAGACGTTTTGATGGGCGTTGGCGCCCTAGTCTTGTGAACGTTTGAGTCAGAGGCAGATGCTATAGTCATGGAATTAGACGACCGAAAATCAGTAGAAAATTTTGATGTTTTGCTGACCGTGCATCTCTGTATAATCCTCTCTCAACGTGTGCACCGTCCGGCCACCTACAGGTGTGATGATACCAGATGCTGTTTAATACAATTTTGACCTCCTGATGATGATCACATAGTGCTCGAAACATGTAGAGGCATACAACAAACCTATTATAAAACAAGAGTTTGTACATTAAGTTGGTTAATTACTACGATCAGTAGAAAAGTCGCGCATGCAGTGGTTGTCGAAGGCACTCTTAAAATGTGCAGCAAAAGCCTCTGCAAATTCACATGGCTGGCTCAAACGGTTTCCGTCAGTTTCAAGTTCAATGGTATTTTTGTCGGTTTTTTTGTTTAAAAAAAAACATATTTCCAAAAATGCACCGGGTTTGTCTTGAGGTAATAATCGATACTTTTAAGCCAGATGAGCTTATCACACTTCATGGTTGCTCTGACAAGCTTACGATATGAGGAACATCTGTCATGACAGTAACTAGACCTATATTGCTTAGAATGCCTGTAGAAGTAATTCTTTCTCTTCACGTAACATTTGAAATACTCCAAACACCATAGAGGAAGTTCGCCTTTCTTAATATACACAGCACGAACAGCGGTTTCAATTGCTTGGGCTGCAGCAACAACGAGTCTGTAAAGAACTGAGTCAACAGTCACGTTGTAGAGACAAGACCATTCGTATGTGGAACGGGTGTTGCATAACAAGAAACAATTATCAGAAGAATAATTTCTGAAAGAAATATTAGACGACTGATTTGATTTACTAATAGGAAATTGCACTTGAGGAGGGAGATAAGTATCTGGGGACACCAGCACGTGTACATAGTAGATAACAGAAAGGTCAGTTAATTAGAAAACACAAGGTCAAGCAAGTTGCCAGTGTTGCGGAAATAATTATGCTGAGACAAGTCGAGTAAACACGTGGAGAAAATATGGCTTCGTCCTTCAATTTGTCGTAGCGGTGAGAAATAGCGGGAGATAGACCAAGTTTCCAGTCGAGCAGAGGTACAGTGAAGTCTCCCTGAAGGACACGAACGTTCTGGGCGTCAAATACGTGCTCAAAGCAGCCAAAATACCGCACAAGTGTGTCCGCAGTTGTGTCAGGTGCAAAATAGCGGTAGCCGATAAGTAAATTAAAGTCATCAGAAAAAGTCTTCTCAACACTCAACCTACCGGATCTACAAACCAATATGTGTCAGGAAAGAAACTGCAATTGAAGCACGAGTCATTGAGCCAGATTTCGTTCAGGCAGATCACATGGAAGTTGGATGAATAGACATCTGCAAGTAGTTCAGAAGCCTTTGTCCGAAGGCCACGAACATTTTGGCAGTAAATGTATCAGTGTGTGCGCGAGTTTGCAGATGGACGAACTATACTCATGAACGGGAGACGTGGTCACTTACCCGGTGGGACAAATACCTCCTCCATCAGTCCTAACGGAATAGGTGAGAACACCTGTTTCCGATGTGTAGTTACTAGTAGTTGGTTAAACAGGCGGTTGGCACTCGGGTCTGTTGGGATAGTCAATGGCGTGTGCCTGTTCAGGGCCGAGCCTCCCATATAACGGCGCAATAATCAGCCATTTGACCCGGCTGCACCGTCGTTTACACGGGGAAAATAGTCCTCGGTGACAGACACAAGAAAAGATGAGTGGGAGTTAAATTTTGTGTTTAATTTGGTGCAACAAAGGGAAGTTAGTGTTCAGTGTCCATGCAAGAAATCTGCAATATTGAGGCCAAGACATCAGCACCAAGACGCGATATGAAACGTGATTTTAATTTAGGTTTCTGAGTTATCACAGGAAGGCTGGTGGAGTTCCTGACTTCGACCATAGCCGGCTTGCTTTTATGTATCCCTGAATTGGGAAGATTGCGGATATTACCAGGTTTATTCCTCGTCTTCTTAAGGACCGTTGTGAAGCCATCCTTACAGATCTCAGCCTGAGATAGCAAATGATAAGCAGATGCCACATGCACTCCTCCTGAGTTATTTGGATTGATTGGTTGCGAGACAGAAGTTGTGGAGCCAGCAGCAGTACATCCTGTAGGATTTTGGTTCGTTGGCTTTAGCAGCAGGAGGCAGGGCTTTATAGCACGTTGCACCCGGAGTAGCGGACATTCTGCAGTGACACTCAGTAGCAGAGATGTGACCCAGTCTGACGTCTAGATTTTCATTGTCCTTCCGCAGCATCCTAATTTCATCTGACAATTTTAGGACAACGTCGACCAAATTTTCTATCAATTTATTGAATGGATGGAATCCAACTGAGCATGTACGTTCACATAAAGTTTACTGCGAGCGACATGTCACTATCATAATCAGCCTTCGTTGTAGAACGACGAGGGGTGTCGTCGCTCCTCGCAGCACTTTGTTTCATCCTACAAGAGTTGCACTGATAGGTGGACTCACCATTCACAGCTAACATGGAGCACTCACTGTCACTCAGCCTTAAGCAGGACTGGTGAAATCTTGAAGCACTTGGTCCGCTACAGCGTAAGAATATCTGTTTTCCATAAATGTTTCTTTACCAACGCTGTACAGATCCTTGCTCGCCGTCACGGCACCAGGAGAGCAAGTGAGGCGACCGGCTTGGTAGCCCCGCACTCACGGATACACCAACACAAGCCCACGAGGCACTGGATAAATTAGAAGGAACGTCTGCACTGGTCTACTGCTCGAGCGATGATGATGATGATAAATGATATTGTTGTTTAACCAAGTATAACTGCAACATCTGTTATTAGTAACGTCAAACTTCAAAGTTCCAGTAAAAGGTAAAGCAATCCCATTATAGGTCTGGATAGGCCCTGAGGGTTCCAGGACGTTGAGGCTTCCAGATTTCAATAAAATCGGCACATGAAGGTGGTAAGGTTGTCAGCCCTACACACCGGCCGCCTTTACCCCCCAGGAAATATTCCTGATACTCATTTCTGTTAGAGGCTGAGTCAACCCTAGGGCCATAGTGCGACCGGAAAAATTCCAATGACACCACCAGGAATCGAACCCGCGACATTCCGGCTTGTAGCACAGTAGCTCAACCAACAGCGCCACCGCGTACCCCGCTCGCCGCCCCTAACCTGGCTGTGTCATGCCGTCTGAGGTATTTTATGGAGATCCTTGCAAAGAGAACATCTCGGTCAATAAGAGCTAAGTGTGTGTCCACCCTCAACAAGAAACGTCTATTAGCTACACAGTAACCCATCCGTAATTTTAAATGGAACTACTGCACATTCTCATTCGACTGCTAAACGCCTAAACCAGCCAGTTTAACTAAATCGTGCTTAAACAAAGCCTGCAATAGTGAGCAGTTTGGTGTAGCAACAAAGCTCTATATATGTATTCAGGAGAACCTTGGTTCAACACTCGTGTTATATCCCGAGTGTTATGACTTATATCAGGTACGCCAGTGTTGACCGAGCGGCTGGTTACTGGGGAAACCTGGTAGAAGGCTCGTTTTGGACACTTAAGAATTGATATTGACACCAATCAAGGATCTTGAAGGGCAGGGTATGTTGGTGGATGTTAACAAGGTAACAGATGAATGTGCTATGGGTGATACATGACATAATGCAATATCGGATAATTCCTTGAGAAATTAGCGAGACTTCCGTAACAAAGAATTCTGAAACAAATTCGGGCAGAGATTACTGCAGCAAGTGATGACCTCTTTATATAACATCAAAATCGCGGGGTGAATTACATCATAGGGTGTTGTTAAACCCCAAACATTACCAAATATTTGCAAACTGCAGCCTCTGAACGCGTGGCTTCTCTGTCAACAGCAGGATCCTTAAATCATGCAACCCTTAGGGGTGCGTTTAAAACAAAGGGGTAGGTGAAGTCTTCCTAAAGAAGCGGATGTGGAGTGGGTGGGTGTGGTGACTTGTAACATAGCATGACACTCACGCACAACTTAACGTCCTACAATACTTCTAATTAGAACAATCGCATGGCGTAATTAAAACTCCCGGACGCGAAACTCGGCCGAACACCAGCTATACTGACTTTTCATTGTTTTCTTCAGTCTATCCCTGGACTATTTCACGACACGCCAATCAGGCCACGGCCGCTTTCTTTCAGTTTCTTTTAAATTAATTTTCCTTCAATTACCCTGTCATTCAACGCTGTATATGCGAACTGAGATACTGAAAGCGTCGTGAAATAAACCGCCCATAACTAAATAAGTAAAAAAAAAAAAACAGTAAATGCGTTAAAATGATTTAGAGGAATTTTGTGTTCACAGTGGTCTAAAACAGGAAAATCAATGCCTTTCCTCTTGGCTCTTAAATACACCCAATATTATGAAGCCTGAAGAAAACCGAGGGAAATCAAATGCGACACACAATCTTTCGGTGTACGCTAATCATATTACTTTATGAGGAGAAAATATAAATGCCACACAAATCACTGAAGCTCTCTTAACACCTCAGTAGACAACACTTTTAGAAGCAGTAGCTGAGTAGAATATCTCGTCACCAGAGAGGATGCAGTCATAATATACTATCATTATTTTAACTGACAAAAACCGTTTGTCGTTTTTTGTCGGCTCGCTTGTCGTGTGAAAGTAAATCAGTCAGTCGATCGCCCACAAGCGCGGGGGAAATGACGAAAGATACACGTACAACTAAATAAGGACCCGTTGTAAAAGAAGTTGATTCATGCTTTCAAAAGGTAACACAGGTCAACATTCGGCAACAAGAGTGAAATAGCTTATTACAGCTTTAACGAAGTTAAGACCACTGTAAGTACGTTTCAGTTCAGAACCTTCTGTTACACACACTATTTCCTATGTAAAACTTGAAGTATCATAGGCCTGTATAGGCTGACAGTCCACGAAGCAGCAAAATGAGTGGCAACATAAATATCTAAAGTTAAAAATTTATTGTATACGCTTACTTACTTATTCCATGGCGCAGAGTCCTTCTTGAGAAGCTAACTGGTTTGCAGCTAGTCAAGAAATTCCCCGCATTTCACGGAACCCGAAGGTTCATTACCGCACTCACAAGCGTCCGCCACCTGTCTCTA
>Ga0136643_10012610_pt1 | contig 12594 bp, 7 predicted proteins | sample TergutLab28metaG_FD_96883 | JGI IMG/M metagenome (GOLD analysis project Ga0136643, IMG submission 96883) | Labiotermes labralis P1 segment gut microbial communities from Petit-Saut dam, French Guiana - Lab288 P1 (version 3) (version 3) | ecosystem: Host-associated > Arthropoda: Insects >...
CTTGGCAATCTAAATTTCAGGCCTTGGAGAAAGAGTTTAATGGATACAAAATTGACAAAGATAAGGTAAATATAATGTTTTTTACAGTATATATTTAAGGTTTTGAAGTTGGAAAACACAGCAATTGTTATATGTAGGCACAGGTTCGTGGCATTGTTGTATTGGTGAATGTACTTTACTGGTTCTACAAGGAACAGGCAATTTGTATTGCTTTGAGCACAATGAGAACACTAGAAAGTCTGTATGTATGAGTAGTTCTCTTTCTACACTCTCACATTTCTTCATGGAGGATATATTGGTAACATTTTTACTGGGCATCTGCTGTCTTGAGTTCAGTGAATGTGTCTGTTTTTTTGTCTGGTCTATGGAAAATTATTGTTTCAATATCCAGTTCTTGTATTCATCGCATTCCAGTATATGTTCCTTCCAGGCCATATAATTTTCTTGCTGGGTTAAAACTACTGAATGGATCTCTGTATATTGTAGTAAGGGTGATGTGTACCAGTCTAAATGACATGTGTGTGATCTTCATTTATTTACTCATGTTAAAGCTGTGTAACATGACATTTTATATGAAGAGTTTTGTACTGTGTACCAAACCCCAAACTGGAGGATTACACCTTCTGATGTAAGTGTGACAGCTTATTTCACATACATGCTACCCTCCATATGCACAGGCTGCTACATTCATCCATAAGGCATTGTTTGATTAGTGAATTCTAAGAGGCTATTACAATTAGGGGATTCAGCAAAAATGGGCAAGAACATGGTTTTGTTGGAAAATCTCTTGCAAAATAGCCATTAGGAATCTGTGGAATAGATGGGAGTAAGTATGTGTTAGGATTAATCTTAGGACAGTAGTCGGTGAGGATGAGTGGCATATGGAAGTGACTCAGGATCATTTCCTGTGGCTGGCTGTGATAGGTGTGTGGAACAGTGATTTATGATGTGAGTGTTTTACTTTTTTCACTACTGTCAGGGCTACAATGACGAATTCATTTACATTTAAAGTTTCACTACATTACTGTCATTAGGAATTGGCAGATGTTCGAGAGCAGCTGCGAGATGTTATGTTCTACTTAGAGGCCCAAAAGCAGATATCTGAGTCTGCAGATAGGGACGAGATTGCAGAAGGCCGGATTGTGATTGGTGAAGCAGCACAGCCTTCAACACCTGTTACAGGAAGTGGAAAAAAAGATCGCAGAAGGAGGCACCGATAAGTTCCTGCAACAGTAACTGTAATTACTCAAAATACAATACTCGCTAAATGTTACTGCATACAGAACAACAACAATTTATGCTATGCGTCTAATCTGAATAGTATCATAATTTTTGGCAATATTTTATGAAGATGTTGGTTCCTAAATCAAATATGCAACCATTTACTGAATTGTAAATTATAGGAAGTCCTGAAGTCTGAAGGTGTTGATGTATGCCAGTAACTATTTTCATTACATTGTTGAAAAACATCGTGTAGATGAAATAATGCTTCACCTTTGTGTGTGGGCCTTTGCTCTTTCCTAGCCCACCTTATCCAAGCTGTTTGTAAAGTCTCTGCCCTTTGTAAGAGGAAACAGCATGCAAAATATGTTGTGACTGTCAAGAGCGATTAAAAGTTGTTTCCATTGGAAAGCATAGTTGTAAGAAGTTGCCTTGCCCACACACACACACACAAAGGTGATGGGAATGTATGCATTATTTTCATAAATGACACATTGTACAGTGCAGTTGAGAGATATATTACATAATTTTTATTTAAATTATTTTGTGACAATGTTTGTCGTATAAGTCTCGAAGCTTTCGCATTGGTGGAATTCAGCAAAATGTTCTCGGTCAGACAGCCGCGTCAAGATGTGAAGATCTGATGTTCCAGGGAATGACTCCTTCTCCATCTTCAGGATGTTGCTGGTGGCTCGGTAGAGCATAACGCAACCAGCGGTGGACAGCCCAGGCTAAGTGCAAGGACCTCTTGACTCCTCCCACTAACCAGAGGGGTCGCATTCCATCCTGTGCCCTGGCCAAATGGAGACACACACATGACACAGGGTAGGACACCTAGTTATCAGTTCTGCTTCTACCAAGCCACTAGCAACATCCTGAAGATGGGGATGGAGTCAGTCCCTGAAACATGGGAAAGTCTTTCCATCTTAACACAGCTGTCTGCCTAAGAACACTTTATTGAATGTCTGTCATGTTTCCATGTAAAGTCTTTAAATACCCCATGTCTTTCCATGTTTCTGGTAACTATTTGTTAGCAGAAGGTGCTTGCTTTATCACATTTCCCTTCCTTAGACTCAGCCACCTCAGGACTGTAATCACCTTAAGGAAACTCATATTGTGTATCAAAAGGGTGTGGTGTGTGTGTACATTGCAAAAGAAATAACATAGTAAATATATATCCTACACTCCACTGATAATTGGGCTTCATTTACCTATGTCCCTTGGTTTCCAAGACCCTTGTCAATGGATATGATAATCTCTTTTCCTTTCTCTAATGGCTTGATCAGGCAACATTATCACCTTCTTATTGAAATGACGAAGTTACTAACTGTTGATAAGTTACTTAGCTTTGTTTCACCTGTACAATACTGTGGGTTAATACACTTCACAAGGCACTCTGTTCACAGAAAGTGGAGGTGTGGTGTGCTCTGTTACGTATCCACTCATTTGGCCCCATTTTCTTTGGTATTCCTGTTAACAATGTCTGCATCAACATCTCAAGAATTCATGAATCAGTTGGGTAACTGCCATCTAACACTTTTATTTTGAGCTGAGATCAGATGATGTGCTATGTCTAGCCAGGCCTTGGGTAGAATTATTTTAGAAGGACTTTTTGCTGTCTTGATTCCCAAACATGTAACCAGACTTTATTCTGTGGAATCTCCTGAAGGACACTGATTAAAAACAAGCTTCACACTTTTGAGAGAGTCTGAGACGAAACATTACTAACGAAGTAACTGCAGTTTGTCTCGCCTAGTTGGCAACAACTATCAAGAACATGAAGTGTTGTGGCCACACGTAAACAACTCCTGGCACGGGGAAACCACTGCAACATTTATTTAAGGTATGTGCTCGCCAAGTTTTGTTGTTATGATGTATAAGTAATTGTGGGTCTTCTCTATGTAACGCACCGTGTATATTACAACTTCTTAGACCCAAGCAATTTACCAATTCTGCTGGGCCTTTATTCTTCAGTGTATACAGTAATAGGTCACTTCGTGGGGGAAAACTGAGTTCATTGTGATATAAAGTGCTCCCCGTTCATGCCATGAAGGCATAACTCCACTTATCTCACCGAGGTACTAGACAAGAAGAGGTGAAACACATGCCACAGCTGCTTTACCCCCCAGTGAAACAACTGTTGGGACCCACTGAATAGGAGACTGGGAGTGCCACAGATGGACGTTCTTGGACAAGTGAAAACCTCTTGCCCTGGCTAGGATTTGAAACCCAGTTTATCCAGCCCCTAGCCTAGTCCTCTACTGACTGTGCTATGTCAGCTTACACACTATAATTGCTACCTTTTGACCTCCTGTGGTCATCAGGCATTTTATAAAAAACAAAGGTATATAAATACTGTAAAGCTGATTGTTGTTTCAGATCCAGTTTTATGTTTCTAGATTGTGGGGTACTGTGTCTGAATTTCATTCTTATGATATGGGCTTGCGGTGTTAATAATTATGGGTTTTTGGAGTGTTCTTGCAGTGTTTTGGGTATTTCTTTGGTTGAACAGTGTTCTCAGGTTTCTGGTTCAACCACATCACACAAAACTCACCCCCCAACAAATTCAGTTTTCTTAATTTTTCATTATCTGAAGGATCTGTCCTGAAAAGTAACGTTGAAATCAAAATTAGGTACCACTGCATCTGAAAATATAATGACTGTATTCCAAAATTGAGCTGGGACATTAGAATGTCTTTACAGTAATTGTATCAGAGGATAATGATCATTAGAGTTAAGTACATCTATGGTGTACATTTTCAGGAGCTCATACAGTAGGCTGAGGAGGCCCATAGCATATTACAGATAGGCATATATTCTATGTATAAAAGTGGATCTCGCATTTCCTTCTATGGACCTAATGGATAACACTCAAAGATGTGCAGTTTTCTTCATGCTGTTGCCAGTAGTGTATCCAAATATAACCGTTCCCCCACAATCTTCAGGTTACAGGTTACCACATGAAATGTGTGCAACTCTTTGTGATTAGTTACCCCCACCAATATTTGAGATCATAAATTTAAAAAAAATGTATATTCCGGCAAATACATACAATAGCCAAGGCTTGTAAAGTGATATGCTGGTAGCACAGATATGCAGTTTAGACCCTCTTTCCTAATCTTACAACCTTACTTTTTAATTACATGGGCATGATTTACTTTCTCACTTTGGGTGTTGATTTTGCTGTAAAGAACAAGAAAAGCAACCATATCTTGGGCAAAGAATGGGTGCTCGTTTTATGTATGAATATTATTGAAGTCAAGGTTAATATTCAAGTAGTGCTCAGTACCATTCAAGTATACCATCTAAAGTTAATAAGTAATGAAGCTTATTAATATCATTCATGCTGTCTACGTTTTTACCACTATAGGTCATCATCAGAAGGCAACTTGACAGGCATGTGCCCACATATAGATTGCTTTGTGACAAGCACAATATTCCTTTTTATTTGTAGCTAGCTTCCCAACATGTTTCGGCCAGATATATTGACCATCTTCAGAGAGTAATATGCAGCAATGTTTCAAATTAGAATTACCTCACGCGGTTACAAATGTTGTGTTTAGAGTTATTAAAATTACTCAAATCAGGTTGTTATTAAAATACAGTACGAATATAATTAAAATACAGTTGCATAAAGTGTAAAATTAAATACAGTATAATATTATATAAAAATTATATTTTGTGTTCAGACATCTGTGTTTTCAGTTCTTGTGTTCTTATATAGTAGGTTTCTGGATCAGGTGTATGGTGTGTGATCTATACACTGTACACCTGATCCAAAAACTTTGAACACAAAATATTATTTTACACTGTATTTAATTTTGCACTGTACATATTGTATTTTAATTATATTCCAACTACATTTTAAGTACAACCCAAATTTTAATTATGATAATTTTAATAACAGTAAGCACAACAACGGTTGTAACCACATGAGATAATTCTAAGTTGAAACATTGCTGTGACTCCCTGAAGATGGCCAATAAACCTGGCCGAAACATGATGCACATCTAACTGCAAATAAAAAGGAGTATTGTGTAAAAAGTTGGTTTTCATGCTTTGTGAATATAACTGCACAAAGTGTATAATTTAAAATATGCTGACATGCATTTTGTGTATGGTTGCCCCAATGGCAATGCTGTGGTGGAACACTAGCAATGACATCCATTTAGCAAAAATTTGCAAAAGTACAGCTCAATAATGGTGTTGAAATAACATACAGTTTATTTGGGGTACTTTTACTGCAAATCATGTATAGAACAAGCTGAAGTAGGCAACATCATCATGGAACATGCTGTACAGTTACAAGGTTGTGCATAAGTCATTGTCTTGTCTTTGCCAAACTTGGCTTCTGACAATAAAGATTCAAGTCTTCTGGGATACGACAGTCTGTTGGTAACTACTGACATGGTCTCATACCCCAGGGTATGAATCTTCAGTCAGAACATTTCATGACCAGCTGAGAGATGCTGGCTCCTCAAGAAAGGGGTTTGCTCCATAGTCAGCTGGTCTTACTTTATTAAATAACTGAAATGTAGTTGCTAGTTATACAATAGTGAATGACTCATTAGAATATAAAGCCAGAACACAAACTGTCCAACTGCAACGTATGGTTAATGATTATTTTCTTGTGATATGAGTGTAAGATTTGAATGAAGGGAATTCTAATTAAATGGAAACAAAGCAGAACAGATGAAGTTCTGTAAATGGAAGAGGAAGGAAAGAGAATACTGTAAAGTTAAAATGTTATATCTCACAATGAAGGATCAATACAGCACATCTGACTTATAAAGATTATGGGTTATTTTAATGTTTTATGGAGTGCACATATTGTCTAAATATCTCGATGCCAACTCAAAATCCCAGGTGCCAGACAGGTTACATAAAGTTCCATACTGGGGAACCACTGTACAAAATTTAATTGCTTGGAATTTGTGCACGCCTGGTTTTTAAGGAAATGACGAAAATTCCGCGCATATATATGTGTATGCATTACAGAATAACAGGCCTGTTGTGTCAACACCATAACAAAACTTTGGTTAAGATACAGTACAGTAGGCTACTGCTGAGTTATGAACATGTGCAAATGGTTCTGGTCTCTGAAATTTGTTCAGGGAAGTGCACAGGCACAATATTTGGTATTTGAAAATTTACCAAGTGGTGGATTTACCAATAAAAATAGTACATATACATGGGAATCAGACCATTCAAGGTAATGGAAATGAAGATATTGTCTTGCACTGAACACCAAATACAAAAAAATGAAATTTATTTATAATTATCTCTTACACAACCCTTCGCACTTCAAAGAAACGTTTAAGATAGTAAACTTGTCCCAATGTCATGGCCACAAGTACCAGGGCCTCAAAAAATGACCAAAGAACCACTCTGGAATTGGTACTTTCATTGATGCTTCGATGGATGCGATCCCGTACTTGCATATACTCTTGCTCATGCTTCACTCCAGTTAGTGTTGTTGACAACTCCTTGATCATATCTTGAAGCTTGTTGTGGTCATCTGCATGTGGAGAAAGATGAGACTTGAATTAACATTGACATATAAATGCTGAAACATGTAGGGAGGAAACTGTACTGATTGTGTTTAATTTTTAATGCATGAATAGTTGGTTAGATATGTTAAATTTGACATCATGCTTGGTGCATACAATATTAAGGTACATGACACAAAGGATATGACTAAGACCACAATTTTATTGATATCAATTTTCTCGTGTTACACTTACTAAGATAACATGAAGATAACATTGTATCAGGATTATCATGTTGGTAAGCATCTACGAGATAGCATGGCATCACATGCCAGAAGACTGTGGTCTTATTATTACTAAAGTAGCTTGATATTTTGTTGTATTTCAATGACAGAATTACCTTTACTGTTTCAGAAATTAGTCATTTGTTCTGACCAAACTGGTAACTAAAGTCCAAAATGTACAGAAAAAGTACCCTGCAGGCAAACTTAGTCCATTCATTTTCTAAACATGTAAGATATTTTTAAGTCCCAGCTGCATTCTGGAATGGCATCAATTCACACTTGGACATGCAACCTGGCAGCACATCTACAGACCATACAGCCTAGACCTCAGCAAAGACATAACGACCCACATATTGTGATGCGATATTATTTTAGCATTTACAACATGATTACAGTACGCATCAGCCTTCTAGGACAGTGTTTCACACAAGATTCATATGGGCTGCCAGATGTATTATGCCAAATTTAATTTTTACATTTTACCTTTCTTTAAAGAGTATATTTTAATCCAGCACTAGCAAGTATTGCCAGAACATGAACCCTTATACAGAGAAACAAAAGCAAAATCCAAGTAATGTATGTGATTTTTTATTAGCAGGAGGGGAAAACAAGAACAGTTAAAAATCACAGAATAGTGAAATAAATTACAAGAAATTCAAATCCAAAGTGTTGATGCAGTTACTTAAGAAATGAGAACAACAGTTTGACCACGTTAATAGGACAGACAGAACAAAGATACGAATAAAAGGGCGCTAGAATTTAATTTTAAGGGAGGTGACAAAATGTCCTAGGGCAAGCCAAGTAAAAGAAATCAAGGCAAGAGGATCTGGCAAAGGAAGGAAAGACTGTGGCACATGGAAAAGGTTGGAGACTTTTCCTGTATTGACCCATACAAAGTAAGTATGATCATGGTAAAGGAGGAAAACGCTTCTTTCAAATGTTATTGTACAAGATTCTTCATGTGGTACAGTAATGGATATTAAGAAAAATTGCATATTACTTGTCTTAAAAACAACTACCTAACAAATTATCAACTTCATTTATAAAATGTGTCTTCCAGGATGCAATCATATTATATACTATTCCCTATATAGTTGTAACCACCTCTTCCTTTCTTAAACCCTCTCATAACATTCAGCAGAAATGTAAATTTTTGCCACATAATGTTCCCACTAGAACTGAACCCCATTCAGGTCACAAAAATGTTAGCAAATTTGCAACTGCAGAGAAGACTTGCATATTTGCCAGTAAAATCTGCTAGGGACTGTAATGGATTTATATAAGTCATGTGAAGAGAACCATTCATACATGCTTAAAGTAACACTGTCACATTGAAAATTACACATTTACTTTTCCATTTGGATGCCACACACAACAGTGAATTAAAGCACAAGTCTGATGACAGGACCAACGAACCATACAAGTTTTGGTCTAAACATTGGTCTGCATAGCCCATTGTGAGAACACAAAAAAAAAGTAAAGTGAAGAACCATCAATTACAATTCAGCGTTGAAAACTTTCATGTCACTCTGTACTACATGTTTTGCCCTTACAAGGTCAATATGGGGTACTTGTATTTATAAAACTATTGGGAAAATCATGTACAACACAATAATAGTCACGGGTAAAGCTGAGCTCTCATTCTGTCACAAAAATGTCCAAAGATTGAATATGTTTTTAATTCAATATTTGTGAAAGCAGGGGATAACCTGTTGCTAAAATATGTAAACATTGTTCCAAAATTGGTACACCTTTATAAAACCATGTATTTTGAGTTTTTATCCTCCACTTTCTACACGTAAACAACTTTCAACTTCCATGGTAGTGGGAATAACATCTTGAATTATTTCAGTTAGCACAAAATGTTTTATAAAAAAGGTTCCTTTAATTTTGCTTAAAATATAGAATGTTGCTGTGTATGTCTGAAATTGTGGTTTCAGAGGATAATAAACGCCAACAAGATGAATCTGCACCAATGCACACACCAGGGTAGTAAAACAGAAACAGTAGTTAGTGAAGAATATCTACCATTTCCACGTGGGAACTTGTATCAGTCTTCCCATAAAAATGGGTAAAACTTTGGCAGATAAGTGAAGTCCTACCCTACAACAGTTATTAGTCCTTAACTGAAACATTCTGAAACACATATCAACCAACTTAATCATATAGTACAAACCAACAAAATACACCTTTGTTACATGAATATTTTAATTTTTATGATGCTTAACAAAGGTGCATTTTGTTGGTTTCTATTATATGATTACATCACAATGTAAAGTGGAAAAAAACACAAAAAAAAACAACCAACTTGTTACTTAATTACAGTTTTCTCTTTAAAATTTTTCTTAGGAACTCATAGTATGTTTATTCAGGTGTCCCTCAACATGGTGGTTGACATGGGATGTCCTGGCACATGCAGGCTATATGACAAGCTACCATTCTGTATACTACAATGACCAAACCTTATTAATGATTGCGATGTTTCACTATTTCACATATTTCCTACCATGTCCTTGTGATGAATCACCTGGCTGGTCCTTAGGTGTCTCCCCGATATCCATGTTGAACATTACAACTTTTGGGGTCATTGTGGACATCTGGTTGCTGAAGCAGTATGTATAGACACCACCCATATGAGCAGCAAATGTGTACTTTCCACTTGTTTCCCGTTCACCTTGATATATTACTTTACCATCGGGGCCTACTATTTTCACGTCGATATCTAAAAACCCACCTTCAGCAATCTCAAACATCAGTCCTGCAACAGACATAAACTATACATTGTGGAAATTTTACTGTCATTCCCCACCGTCAGGTGTGTTTTTACTTTCATCAAGAATCTCTAAGATCCTCTTATCTTGACGTTAATCCAATCTATTTCTCTTGCTAACGCATGTTAATACCCATTTTTGTGCCGGACTCGACTTTGTCGAAGAAACATTCTTCAGCGTGCGCATCAACAGTTATAAAATACCCGTAACTCAATCCAACATGCAAAATTAGAAGTAATACGACATAAAAGTTTAAACCCAACATATTTAATACACGCGTTAATCAACCTCACTTTCCACGTCCACTGTCACAGATACATTGCATCTCTTATCCGTGATACATCACACCACGTATCATGTCCCGCGGCATTTACGCTTCGGACGCTAGTCAACGTATCGACGTTTTGTGCATGTAGTTTGTACAACGTTACTACAGATGGCACAAGACTTCGTCTTGCGTTTATAGAGTTGGAGTCGTTTGGGTAGGAAGCTGAGACTTCCATGTTGACGCGGTTCACAAAATGTACTTCAAAACACGTATTGCCTGATTACAAAAGTTGCTCTGAGTGTTCACAAATCAAACAACAACTGCCGTGACCAATATTCAAGCCTGGGTTACTGCGGCCACAACGCAATGCCCTAACCCCTGCCGATCACGGCTGTTTAGACACGCGAGAGTGTCCGTATATATAGAGCTCTCTCGCTGGTTTTTTAATTAGTTTCATGAATTCTCCCTTATTTTTATGGTTTGTAAATACAGTACCTTTCAAATCTTAACGATGTTTCTGTAGGATATTGTTATAAATTAAAATATTTTTGGCGTTCCGCTGTGACGTAGTTGGCGGAAGAACACAATGAACCGTTTCTTGGAGGCGAACTATTTTCAGTATTGGCGGGCGCGGCCATCTTAGTTGTCTGTGAAATAGTGGTGGTGTTGTACATTGCTTGTGAAATCCTAATTCATCCGTCATGTCGGAAAGAGAGGATAATGTTTACAAAGCAAAATTGGCGGAGCAGGCCGAACGATATGATGGTAAGGTTTATATTTTGCATAATAATTATTAGATGCTGAAATATTTGTGTAACAAAATAGCCGACTTAAGGTTGGATGATTTGACGCTGCCACTGACCGTATTACAGGATCAGTGTTCGAATACGTATTTGTATCTATTACATTAGGAGCTAATATAGGGATTATTGAACCCTAAGTATGCCAATAATATGGCACCGCATTCCGTGACGGGCATTATTAGTTTCTGCATACATGTTGTGAGAAATTAAAGGGAGTGTAATGGTTCGGGCCAGGCCCAAAGGATCGATGCGTCATCAACGTATCGAAAAGCCAATGTTGTATTCCGTCATTTTACGTAGTAACAATATGGGATGAAATAATTGTGCAGCGAAGAAGTGGAAATTGGCGTGGTTCTTTTGCGTATAAGATTCTCGAGTCGTGATTGTAATGCCGTAAAAGGGTCTTTACCTCTTCTAATTACAGGACATATTTAGAATCGTTCTATTTGTTGTATAGCCGTATTGTTATGCCAGTCGATATACTTGTCAATTAACAAGTGGGAGTGGCATTAGGTAGAAACGTCATGCACCCAATATTGCAGGTGGACTTGGTTTGACGGCATTAAGTTCGTAGTTTATGGGTACGTATTTAGTGAATCAGAACAGTGATACCGGAAATCTGTAACGTTGTTTTAGCTGTAGGAACTTTGTAAGAATAAATTGTGAACACTGGGACGTATTAGAACCTGTGTGATAAGTAATATGGATTCTTCGATGTTATCTGTTACATGTACGGTGGGAGGGGTGTAAATGTGACATCACATCCTGTCTGAGTGGCACACAACCAACGCTAGGCGCCAGCAAGACTCGGGGCAAACAATTTGTTACCATGGCAACTGGAGGGGGTGGGGATCTCCCTGTGCTGACTAAGTATTGATCTGCCTAGCCTGCTGTGCATTGCCCTACCCAACCCTTGTCTGCCTGCCAGTCTACCTATGGGCCAAAGCAAAAACTGCTTCCCTGCACCCCTCATCCTCGTTTCTCCGCTGTGGTACTGAGTTGTGATTCTCGCACCCCTCTGTTGTGAACAGCTTATAGCATGCACGTGGCTCAAAGGCTTGAAAAATGGGAATGCCTCATTACAAAGATCAATATTCATAACTGCTCCAGGTTAAAGTAAAGAAGCCGCTACATAAATGGTCAAATAGGATAGATGAGTGTTTGGATTTGTTGCACGGTGGTCTACAGGAATTGCATTTAATCAGTATTTTATTGATATCGTCAGTAACACATCAGGAAAATGTACCAAAATTTCTAAGTCCTGTTCATCCATGTCCAAAGTATATAATTTGTTCTGCCATTGATTTTGGCTAGGTATAGTGGAAAAACCACCTCCTGCCACTTAGGATAATTCAGAAGAGTGTAATGAAGTCCTGTTAATGACAGAGTACTGTGTATTGTAAGACGTTGAGAGTCGGGAGAGATAGCAACATTTGGAAATACGCTAGGGAAAACCTCATATGCAAAGTATGTCATATAGAACATGAAAGGAGTTAACTTAGAAAATGTTCTTTATTTATTTTAAGTTCTTATGTGGAAAGACATCCTCAGGGACAGTATAATGTTAAAGTGCTCAGTTATCCTATCCTGATTTTAGTGGTCTAGTAGGTGATGCCAACTGACACATTCTAATGGTCAGGACTCTTTCTTTATAATTTAAAGGTCCCAAGTTTAGATCTTTGCCATGAAATCAGGTGATTGAGATCCCCCCCCCCCCCCCCCCCCCCCCCTCCTTTTTTTTTCTAAATTTACAATTAC
>Ga0136643_10012613_pt1 | contig 12593 bp, 9 predicted proteins | sample TergutLab28metaG_FD_96883 | JGI IMG/M metagenome (GOLD analysis project Ga0136643, IMG submission 96883) | Labiotermes labralis P1 segment gut microbial communities from Petit-Saut dam, French Guiana - Lab288 P1 (version 3) (version 3) | ecosystem: Host-associated > Arthropoda: Insects >...
ATTCTTAATATGGATTAACTGGGTGCTATATCAGAACTTGTTCCTTATAAGTGTTTGATATGTAAGGAAAGGCTCGAACCTATGTTCCATGATGACATGGATTTTCTATTTGGAATTGTATTTAGTTGATACTTATCTATACATATATTGATGACAAACTGTTTATAGTTTATAGTTATATCCCATGACAATTTCCACATCTGTATGATCTATGGAATATAAATAAATGAATGAATGAAAAGCGAGAAGTGAGTTCTTGCAGGCAGCATGATCGTGATGCATAATTACGTATATAGTTAAGTAAAACGACATCATTGTAATATAAAAAAAATGCGTGTTAATAATAATAATAATAATAATAATAATAATTTTGCTTTACTGCTATGGCTTCTGTCCGAAAGGACGGACTTTTCTACAGCTCTTATTATACAAAGCATGACTTCTCGTTCACTGGAATTAGCGTTGGAATTTTGCCACCTGCACTTTTCGACGTTCAAATAATGGTCGATGTTGCTGATTACAGTAGTTACGCAGAGATATGAGGGGTGGCTTTTTAAAGTCTTGATTCTGAAAAACCGTCAACCGCTTTGGCGTCACCACCTTTAATTAATAACAATGGGTTCGTCATAATCGTCATTCGTTATCCGTGGTTGTGGCGGCATGATTGCCATGTTTCGTGAAGGTATAGATATTCACGAAGTTGAAGTGTAACTACCGGCGGAGGGATTTGGCTGTCGTTTTCATGTAAACTGCATATTTAAAGTGCGGAATGCAAATGTTATGGTCCACTGCATGCTAGTTTGAGAACTATTTAGTCTGTTTTTTTTTTTTGACATGTGCATTTGGGTAACAACGTGTTCGGAACTGCAGGGAGGTTAAGTACGGCGTGTTGGAATGGTTAAGAACGAGATGAGCAGCAAAACGCCAGTGTCGATTTTGCAAGAAATGTGTATCCGCAAGGGCGATGTGCCGCAGTATGAACTGATACATGATGGAGGTGGATCACATGAAGCTTTATTCAAGTATCGAGTAGTGGTTGGTGAAAGTTCAGGTAGATTAAAACTGCTTTTAATTTTACGTTTTGAGAGCTCTTTCAGCACTTTTAAATTGAAATTCGAAGTTAGCGGTTTTTGTGTTTTGCCTTCTGAATGCACATTTTCTGTGCATTGTAAGAGACTTGCAGCTTTCAGCTGGAATAACACCTTGAAAGAAGGCACAAATCGCATTTACAAATCCTGAATGCCTGAGAGCCAAAAGTTTGAATGGCATGACTTTGGGAGTGCAGAGTCAGTCACTTGAAAACACACACACTATGTGTGTGTATGCGCATAAAAAACATATGTACAGTAAAGTTGTCTCTGCTTGCCATGAAGGCATTAGGGGGAACAGAATTATAGCTTGTCATTCTTGACCTTGGCAAGTGAGTAGTCAGCTTTATGCCCTACCTTCTACACTCGAGAAAGGCCCTGGTATCCACTGGAGAAGAAGTTGACTGGGCCCCACAACCAGTCTGGATCTTTTGGAGAAGAGGAAAATTTCCTGATATATATAAATATGCTGTTGTTTTTGCTTCAACTTTGCAGTATATTATTGCAGTCTACTCACTAATGTTATGTAACTAGCCTTATGATTATGTGTGATTTCCATGTACATGTGGCAAGAACCTTTTAACATACAAGACAAGTTTGTTTGAGTTACGAAATGTTAATATAACTAGACAAGAATTTTTAACACAGTTTACACAGTGGCTGAACTTGAAATTGAGAGCTTGGAACTGTATATAATCTGTAGGTTTGCTGCATCCAAACAAATAGCAAGAGAACAGGCAAAATGTAATTCATATGTGGTTTTTTTTCTCTTCACTTATTTAATGTCAGTTTTTTTATAGACCTCAACATCACATTTTACAGGATAGCTGCAAATGGTTGTGTATGTCTTCACAGTACAGTGACAAGTTGTGGTAGCTAATGTAGAATGGTTTACATGAAAAGCTGCTAATGTGCAATAAATGTCAGATTGACTGATTGGGTAGCAGGGCTGGAAGTCTGGTAACTTTAAGTGAATTGCAAGTATACTGTATTCACCATATTTTCAAGACATTCTGTGAATTGAAAAAATAAATGAATGGCAGCAGTTGTGGACTATTATAGGCAGTGGGTGCACTGGCATACAGTGGGTTCTGCACTTGTAATCTTGTTAGATGTTACTTTTTACAACTCATTATTCAGCAGTACTTCAGAACATGATTATTTCCTACCCAAAGTAATATATTTTAGGGAAACATGATGTAAGTATATTATATACCTTTGTGTCTGTCCAGAATGCTTCTCATGTCATGTACATTTCAAACTTTATTAGACCAGAATTTTCAGTGTGGTGTAGGCACACAAACTCAAATCAGGGTACCAAGGCTATATGGAAAAACCAGAAACATATCACCCACCAACATTTGGCTTTGTGTTGATTTTAGTGATGGAAAGTTTATGTCTGCCAGCATACATATGAAGCATGTATTGTAGCAACTTAGGCCTTTATGTTACCAGCAAAGTTAGGTTAATTTTAGTTATGAAGTACATTATATGTGTGTGTATGTGTAGAGAGAGAGAGAGACTTATTTGATGTATGAACTCTGGATTGGGGAAGTGTGGAATTGGGGTGAAATTTGCTTATGTGTTTCATATTTCTTACTGTTGAAGAGGTAGGGATATGCTCAGGATTCTAATTTATTGGAAAGGCAGGCATTTTGTCTGAGATCAGTAGGGATGTTGATCTATATGCATGTGCGTACGTGTTTTTGTATGTTTGAACACATGTGCAGACATAGTCCAAACATTTTTGAAAACAGAATGCTCAGAAAAGTGTACAACATAGGAAGTGACGAAGGAAGAGGACTTTTAGGATATTACGTGAAGAGTAATGTTATAATTGACACAGGTGCCCAATCAGTAGTCAGATGGTGACATCATTGATGTTATGATGGGCTTGGTATGTAGCTGAGATGTAGGAGACAACATATCATACAGGATGGTGATAGACAAATATGCTGGAAAAGTGTCATTCAAAAGACCAAAACATAAATGGGAGAATAACACCAAGATTAGTATTGAGGAGACTAGTTGTGAGTACTGAACTGGCTCAGGATTATGTCCAGTGGTGGGCTGTGTTATTAGCAGTGGTAAGTCTTTGGGTTCTGCTATCAGGATTTACACATTGATGTTTCGATCCAACATTTGAATGGGTAAATAGTGTAAGAAGCTCGTAACATCAGGGTCTGATTTTATGGTATGTCAGGGCTCCATATTTTAACTTCAAATATAACAAGTACAGCAAAGGTGAAACATATTTGATATATTAGAACACTGTAAGTGACAGGTGTAAAATCTGGTGCCATATTCATAGTGAAACATACCTGAGTCATCCAGCTTAAGTAATTCTTTGCATTGATGTGACTGTTCTTGCTAGCCATTGGGAGTGGTCGCTCAAAGAAAGAAGCGAAGCATGATGCTGCTCAATGTCTCCTGAACAGATTAAATGCACAGGGAATAACATTAGCATCAGACCCTGACACAGTGGATGTGTTGGATGTGTCAGACATAACATCGCCATACAAAGGCATGCTGCAGGAGAATGCAGTGGGTGCATTGCAGGAGTTGTGTATGCTCAATGACATACCGGTACCAGAGTACACAGTGACTGGAGATGAGGGTCCACCACATGCAAAACAATTTACTATGATGTGCCAGGTGTCAAAACTTACGGAATCAGGTAGGTTCATGACTTTACAAAGAACTGCTCTTGCAGTGAAAACCACGAAGAGAATTACCATATATTTATGCTGCTGTTTGCATGTTCTTGCAGTCTGCAAGTGAGAAATTAAGTGCATTCAATAGGTGGATTCATAAATTCTATATGTTGTGGTAAAATTAAACATTCAGTGTGGTTTACATGCATTTTTCTTCGTTAATCAGTTCGCAACACAATAAATTGTTTAACATTGTCATTCCTTTAAAGTGTGCCCTAGTGTAAGGTCAGCATTATTGATGGCCTCTTAATGACGTCACTTCACACAAGAAAGAAATTGACAGTGACTGTCAGTACAAAAATTATTCAAAAAGTAAGGTTTCCCAGTTCTACAAGTGACAAGTCATTGCAACTTACAATGTAGCTTATTTATGCCATTGAAATATTATTGTCTCTCAGCATAATCCCCAAGCATATTGATGCATTTGTCCCTTCTTGGCATGAGCCATTTTCACTGCCTTATTGATGTGGAAATGGTAGTGTCTCAAGTGCTGCTACCAGTGTACACCTTTGTTAATTGACAGTGAATTTCAATGAGGGAAACGTACTTCACCAATTTGACTGTCTTTGCAGGACAGAGTTTCCAGTGTTATTGCCATTACGTATCAACTTATACCATGAATAGTATCTGACTGACTCTTGCACCATCTGTTGCATGTTACCCCTACTACACACGCTACCTTCTACCAAAAAAAAAACTATATGTGAGTAACACAAAGGTGACCATCTAGAGAACCATACTTCTTCAACATGCTTGGTATTTTTTATTTGAGGGGTACATGGTTGTATATAACTAGTCAGCTTTCAGTACTGTGTGTACAAAAAGCCTTGCAAAATGTGGGGTCTGTTTCTGTGCTGAATATTTTACTTCTCAGCTATGTTCAGCATGCTTTCTTTACAACACTGGACTTTATTTCCCAGGATGATACAGTAAACACATACTGCTGTTGCCCACACTTCTCACACACATGGAGAATTCTGTAGAGTTGTGCAAGTTGGTTAGTGGCCCAGGCAGTCCGGGGGGTTCACTGCTTCGTGTAACACTTTACAGAAATCTCCTTTTATTGTGGTGCTTGGATGTGCTCTTTGTATAATAACCTTGTGTTGATCTACCTAAATTTTATGTAGTATAAATGATTTTTGAAAGCACCTTGTGTGTCATTGACTACAGGAAAGTTTGGCTGTACTGAAGTCACATGTGAATACTTTACTTTAGCAATTGCTCGTACCAAGAAGCAAGCCAAGCAACTGGCAGCTTTTAAGATGTTGAACATGCTCAGAACGTCACTTGCAGATGTGCTTACCTCAACGAGTGGTGATAAAGGTGATGCCTTGTCAGAAAAGGTATGTACAGTTAGTGTTCATCATGTGATACAGATCTGGAAATTTTGAAGGGCTGTGGGAACTATGAAGAAGAAAGCTTAGAAGCTCCTTGGTTTGTTAACTAAATTTACAGTTCTCTTTTAAAGCAAATCAACACCTTTCTTCTCTGACAGTTTGAATTATCTGTTAAGGCACATTAACAAAACTGGGAAAAGTGACTGTTAGCTGTGTCGTGTTATCCGTCTGTCCGCATGGCACAATGTGGCCCTATTCTGGACAGATTTTCAAGAAATTTGATGTTTGAGTATTTTTTGAAAATCTCAAGAAAATTCAAGTTTCATTAAAATATGACATAAAAACCTTTGTACATTTATGAAAATGTCACTGAGTTCTTCTTAGAATGTGAAATGTTTCAGACATGAATTGTAGAGAGAATCAAAGAACACATTTTATGTTCAGTAACTTCTTCCCCAAAATTGTGCCTTTTATGAGATAATGTGGAAAAATATGGTAGAGCCAGACAGGCCACAGATGACAAAATAATATGGCAAATGCACTTTGCATGCTGGACAACTAAGGCTACAGATATGCACTCAGAATATGCAATACTTATTGCTTTTCACTGGCAACAATAGTTAAATTGAATGCACCTTAATGTTACATTTATAATATACATTGCATCTCTCATTGAAGTTTTGCTTGTGTTTATGTTTCATGGATATACTATATTTCAAGGATTATGCTGGCACATTTCCATTATGTTATTCAAAATGAAGGGCATGACAGGAAACCTCAGACAGTATGTTAGACTGATAGTTGCTGAGTGCGGTGATATAATTTTTTATTGTGATGCAGGTGAAGTGTGTATAGTAGTTTAATTTACAACCTTTGGAAACCGTGTTTTTCATAGAGTGATATGGGAGACCCATATGCTGACATTGCAGTTAGCAAATACAAAGAACTGGGAACCATTGCAAGCAACACCCGCAAAGTAATTATTGGCCAAAAAATATCTGAGTACCATTTAATGCAGAAAAGTCTTCAGGGTACACTACTGAACAGGCTTAAGGTAAGGTAATAATACAATATACCTGAAAACAAAGGAATGCCTGTCATAGGTGCAACTGTGACTAACAGCAGTATTACTGTTACCATATCCCATCATGCCCCTGCATGTTTGTTTGCCCCTCAGATTGTAAGATATTCTCCACCTTTCATGGTACCTTAAGGTTTATTACCACATTCACAAAAGGCTGCTTGTTGTTGAACCAAATCTTGCACCACCTTAGCCAGTCCAAACCTACATCCTGTTTCTTTCAGATCTAAGCACTGTCTATTGCCTTCAGATGATGTAGAATTCTGTCTGCATTTCTTGCTGGTCTCACACATTCTATATGTCTTGCTAGTCTTACCTTCCATTTATAATTTCATGAAGAATATGAAGTATAAAAATCTTAACTTCATAATACTTCATAGCATGAAAGTCCCAACCTTTCAGTGATCTCTTAAATTGTGCTTCAAGTCTTTGTTGACATTTTTGCAAATTTTCTCCATGTTTTTGTCTCTGTGCCCCGTGGAGGGATGGCCTGAATGCTTGCAATCTTCACCAAAAGTTGCCCCATATTTAGATTGAGAAAACTACTCAGAAGTCTTCGTTCTCTGCATTGCATTATCACTGAAAACTGTTCAAAGCATTTCGTGCATTTCCAGGACTGTTCCAGTGTTTGAAGCAAATGTATTGTTTATTCAAATCAGGTATTCAAGAATTGCAGATTTCTCTGGACATGAACACACACAATGAGAAGCAATGCAGAGGGTTATGACTACAGAACTCAGTAAACTAATTCAGGAGATACTTATACTTCAGCAACCAGTGGCACACAGTTGTATTACTTGTTGGTCTTGGTTCTAGTTGCAAGTCTCTGAACTTTTGGGTATGTTTTTTTATGTGCAAGGCTAAGTGCAGAACTCAGATGTTAAGTCACCCTTCATGTAGTGCTCCATTTGGGGTCCAGATGGCATGGACACTTGAATGTCCTACAACCATTATTCTGACTTTAATCACTGACACATTTTTGCTGACTGAGAGCTGCTGCTATTCCTGTGGTGCGGGCCTACAGTGACTTCGCCACTGATCTCCGAGAATGGTAACTTCTCTGATATATGATATTGCCTGAGATCAGGTTGTGGTGGTCCTTACATTGGCACAGACTGAGGGATGCACATTTTTTTTTTCAAAACAACTTTTATAATTTATAAGAATATAAATTGTGACATGTACATTCTTATATCAACAGAATTGTCTGTAACCTTTGTCATATAAGTTTTGAAACAGTTTTGCTACTATTGAGAGATCATTGAAATATTGGGCATTTACAGTTTCTGTTAGTGTTTGTCTGTAGGTTTGTAATGATTTGTACTTGTTGGAAATAGACGAATGACGAAGAGCTGAAGAAAGAGGCAGCTATTGACCCAATGGACGTGCTGCAGCGAATTATGGAGGAACTAAACTTGGATAGTGATCTTACTGGTATTGAATCAGACACACCAGGTTAGTTGATCTTATGCATTTCTCCAGTTTCCTTAATTTACTACTGTTTGTATTTTGGTTTATGTATACATGTATACAGGGTGTTTCACGACTTGTGGACATTACTGCAGGAGGTGATTTTCTAGGACTTTGTGATCAAAAAAGTTCATATAAACATGTGTCCGATTTTGGACAGTTACGAAGTTATGGCTGCTTGAAACTCAGAATAGAAGGTAACGCTTATTGACAATAAACGGAACAAAATATTAAACCAGCATAATACATGATACATTTAACCTTTTGGCGCCGGAATTATTTTTTTAATTTTAGCAACCCTGTACATAAAATGTGAATAATACAGGAACCACATACGTTAGAATTATGAAATAAACTGCATTTGGAAGAGAAAAAAACGGAGAGTATATACCATGTTTAAAATATTCAGTGCCTATACTTGTTGAATAAATATATAAAATGCAACTTTAGAGGTTAGCGGTGCGGTACGACCACTATAGTTGACATTAGGCGTCTAAAGGTTAAATCATAAATGTAAAGTTAACTTTGTGAAATTACCTTTAATTTGAAATGATCTGTGCTTAAAGCTGGTTTTTGAAAATGCCACCGCCGGCCGCAACACAGGCTGCCGCTTGGTTGTGAACTGCGCGGGTAGCTTGTTGCAGCTTCCGCTGACTTTCTGATGCGGTCTGTGGCATCCAAAATGCGATCAAGCAATGTATCTCGCGTTACCACCTTCACACTGTAAACCAGTTCTTTCATCCATCCCCATACACAATAATCCAGTGGGCTTAAGTCTGGAGACCTGGCTGGCCAATTGTTGGGACCGTCACGTCTGATCCATCGCCCAGGGAAATGATAGTTCAGGAAATTTCTAACTTCATGTGAAGAATGAGGAGTTCTTGTTGGAAATACATACAACCTCGTTTATTCAAAGGCACATCCTCCAAATGTCAGGGCAATTCCTCCTGCAGAAATCTGAGGTACGCCTCTCCTGTAAGACAACCTTCCAAGATGAAAGGACCAATCAGCTGATCGTCCAGTACTGCACACCACACATTGACACTAAAATGTAGTTGAAAGTTGCTTTCCACAGTGGCGTGGGGATTCTCATCTGCCCACACATGAGAGTTGTGTGTATTATTGAGACTGTCGTGATTGAATTGAGCTTCATCAGTAAACAGGGTGTAACGATGCAAGTGGAGACTGCCATTGAGTCACGTGCAAAATTCCAGCCTCTCAGCAAAATCACCAGTTCCGAGATGTTGCACTTGCTGAACGTGGTATGGATACATGCCCTCTGCATGCAGTGTTCTCCACACTCTCGTGTGGGGAATACGAAGATGTCTTGCAATTCTTCGCATACTCGCACATGGACTACTCTGTACCATCTGAACAATGCCTTCTTCTTCATTGACGCCTTCGTTAACATTACGCTTGGCTGCAGTGCGAATGCCGGGAAATGTACTGGTATCTCGCAAAGTCTGGTAAACTCGAGTAAACACTCTTCGGGTTTGTATTCTAATGGTTCGGAAAACGTTGCTAATATTCAGCTACGGCATGAACTGAATTACCGTCACAAAAACCATACACATAAATCATAACTGTATACTCTGGAACTGAAAATGTAAATGGCATCGTGAATGTAACGTATGCACTGAGATGAGAATATGTATGGGACTAACAGGCACTCTACACTGTCGCTTCTACTGCCCACGCCTTTACAAAACTATCGCCATACTGTTCTGAACATCAGGAGCCAGCACTGTCACTGCAATGTAAGTGATAAGGGTTTTTGAACATGTAGTAGTAGCTGAGTCATGCAGTATACACTGGCAAAGTGAATACCCACCCACCCTGCCTACCCCGCATTCCTTAAATACCATTGAAGTGTTGTGATACGGAAACTGGACTGTTTGCAGCTGGGTGGGCGAGTCAGGTGGCAAAAATAATGCTTGCAACGCAAACGATAAGCCACCAAGCTGAGTACATCACCCGCCAGCTGGTAAGATGCGGTTCACACGAGGGCGTGTATGGGAATTAAAAAATGTCTGTAACTCCGTAACCGTCCAAAATTGGACACATGTTTATATGAACTTTTTTGATCACAAAGATCTAGGAAATCACCTCCTGCAGTAATGTCCACAAGTCGTGAAACACCCTGTATACCAGTATAATCACACCAGGAGATGGCAGCAGTGTAAGCAGGTAGAAACTGTGAATGATGCTGCAACCAAGTGCATGGTGAACACCATTATGCTTTTATATGCTTCATGTTCTGCACATTCTCACTATTTTTTATTTAATTACCCTCATGGTTCCTTTGAGAAATTCATAACCATGGATTCTTTTACTTATATGGGGGGTTAGCCTGTCATAAAACCTTCAACCTGAAGAGTGTCATCTACCATTGGTTTGATTTCGGAGTGTCCTTCTCCTAGGAGTGCTGCAACCAAGCTCAAGTGTCTAGAAGAATTTTAGGCCCAGTATATGACAATGAAAAAGAAAATTGGAGAATATTAACCAATAAAGAAATTCATGCAGTGGTTAAAACCCCACTATAACAGAGACAGTAAGGTTAAATAGATTGTTGGTTTGGACATGTACAGAGAATGGAAGAAAATAAAATTACCAAAAAGTATTATATATGAATTTGGAAACAACAAGGCTGAGATGTAGACCAAGAAATAGATGGCAAGGTGAAGTGAGGGAGGATGGAAGACTAGTTGGTGGAAGGAAAGGGTATATGACATTGAGGAGTGGAAGAAGCTCCTGAGAACAGCAAGGAAATGTCACATTCTGCACATGCCAATGGAATGAATGAATAATTACCCTCATGGTATTAGGTGGAATACAGTTTGTGAAGCTCCTACAGTATGCAGTTTTCTCAATTTTCCCCATTACTTTCTCTTGTACATCCAGAAGTTTTTTTGTCGCCAAGCATACAACTGATGATACAAAGTGATCGCCTTTTTTTTTGCATGTTTTGTATATGTAAAATGTTGCATTCTTTAGCTTACTTGTCTTGAACAAGGTATTTTAAAGAGTGTCTCCATGTAGTGCCCTACTCTTTTCAGATCAATATATAATTCTCCTGTCCATGTCTACAAGCCCAGAGTCTGTAACGTTTGGGATTGCTGCAACACAGGAGGGTGCTTGCAAGATCGCAGCGGAAAATGCACTGGAGCACCTCAAGATTATGACTGCCTGAGATGCTGTAAAGACTAACTTATTCTTAAGGTACTGCTCATGTGCTTTACTTTGAAAAAGAAATCTCATGATTCAGCATAAGACAGTTTCACCTAATTTTGAATGAAGCTGTTGTTGTCATGAGTCATTTAAGTGTGCTGTTTGTCTTTATCATTGCTAGTCCCTTAGAAACACTGATTATACTTAATTCACAATGCATGATTTTGTTGAAAGGTTGCTGTGGTCTCTAAAAATGACCGAGATGGTAATTCCTTTGAGACATAAAATATTGTAAAAGTATAATAAATGCTGGTGAAAGTTATGCCTATGTGCCTAGAGAATTTCATGTACTTTATTTATTTTCGTAACACTGCAATATATTTGGCGTTATTTTGTGACTGTACTGTTTCTAGGATCTGCACTGTCCATAATAAAAAAATTTGATTCTCTATGAAATTGCAGGTTTATTTATGTTCTGCAGTATAGTGTAAAGTCTTGTTAACTAGCGATCTAACTCTGTGGAGCAGATTCCTTCTTGAGAATCTCATAGTTCCTCAGCTAGTCAAGAAAATTCCATTTTATGGAATCTAATTCTTCGTGATCATGTGTGCAAGAGCTTGCCACTGGTCCCTATCCTGAGCCAGATGCATCCACACCCTCCTGTCCTGTTTCTTTTAAGATCCATTTTGGTATCTTTCAATCTATAGCCAGAGTTCCTGAAATAGTGTCTTTCTGTCAAATTTTCCCACCCAAATTCTGTAGGCATTTGCTTCTCTCCTGTGTGTGCATGTCCCATCCATCTCAACTTTGATTTCATCATCCTAATGATATTTGCAAGGAGTACAAGTCATGAAGCTCCTTATACAGTTTTTTGCTTCCTTCTCTTATATTCACCATCTTGGGTCCAAATTTAGCTCACCACCTTAAGTGTGAGAGGCCAAGTTTCACACCTTGCAAACAAAGGTAAAATTATAGTTTTGTATACTTTAATAATTTGTGTTTTTAACAGGAGATGGGAAGATAGATATTTTCTTCATTTGTTTCTCAAAACTGCTTTGTTTAAAACATATGGAGCAAGTAAGGTCATTTTAACTAACTTTTTGAGGAATTTGTTTTTGTTCTGAAAGGTGAACTGTGAAGTTTGTGTAGTGTAAGAATGACTGGATTTGTAGAAATGGAACATTGCCAGAAAGTTCAGACTACAGATAAACCAAGAAAAGACAAACTCTATGATAGTGGAAAGGAAAAACAGTTTAAAGAAAAATAAAATAGGTAATTTTAAAATAAAAAGATTACAAATTTGAAAGAGTGGGAAATTATAAATATTTAGGAGTTATACTTAATGAAGATAACAATAACGAAATATACTTGCAAGAAAGAATAAACAATGCTAACAAAACATATTTTATGCTACAAAAATTTTTTAAAAATAAAAACTTACAAAGAAATTAAAATTAGACTAAAGAACACAAAAACAGACAAAACGTTAACATACGCATCAGAAACTTGGACACTAACAAAGATAGATAGAAAGCAATTGAACATTTTTGAAAGGAGAGTGTTTAGAAGAATTTTAGGCCCAGTATATGACAAAGAAAAAGAAAATTGGGGGATATTAACGAATAAAGAAATTAATGCAAGAGTTAAAAAAACCTATTATAATACAGACAATAAGGTTAAATAGATTACGTTGGTTTGGGCATGTACAGAGAATGGAAGAAAACAGAATTCCCAA
>Ga0136643_10012614_pt1 | contig 12593 bp, 5 predicted proteins | sample TergutLab28metaG_FD_96883 | JGI IMG/M metagenome (GOLD analysis project Ga0136643, IMG submission 96883) | Labiotermes labralis P1 segment gut microbial communities from Petit-Saut dam, French Guiana - Lab288 P1 (version 3) (version 3) | ecosystem: Host-associated > Arthropoda: Insects >...
AGGGCACTCTTGGCAACACAACACAACACGGCATGCTGCCACAAAACCAACTGGAATAGTGAAATTAATGTGACTTTTAATAGTGTAACTTTAGCAAGGACGATATAGCTCCCTGATGATGATCCTAGGACCGAAACATGTCGGAGCGTCTTTAATGTTTTAAGGTGTAAATTTTATAAATTTATATAAGTGCAGTGGTTGGTAAAATAATTGAATGAAATAAATTTATTTTTCATTTTTTCCATGCTACATGTAGGACATAGCGTTCTGCAGTTTAATGTGATTATCTGTAATGTTATTGTTCTTTGGAAGGGATGAAGCAGAGTCCGTTGGTAATGGGGCCTCTAATGGACTTATTGTACCAGCTCCGGATAATAGATGAATGAATACGGAGCACTAGTGGGGCAATAAAGATGCAACATAGGACTGCCAACAACTGAAACACTGGTGTGTCTGTAACCGTCACTGCACCTATGTTTTTGTTTCTTAGTGCACATTTTTCTACAAACCCAAACCCTTTACTTGTTCAAGAATTACTTTCGAATTAATATTGTACGTTACAAGCCAGGAAGAGTGTGGAGTTGCCTCAGTGTGTGTGACATTCAGTTGTGACATCCACATGAAGAGAAGAATTAGGGCTGTCAGTCACAACTCTACTACTTTGCAGTGATTTAATATATTGTGTTTATTCGGTCACTCTAGAGTATAGTTGTGATTCACTGTCTCTGTTCCACACTTTAGTGTGCGACTGAATGACGAAGGATTATTCTGCAACTCTGATCACAAAAAATGTTACGTTGCCTGTAATTCGTTGTATCGTGTGCTGGATAAATAACTTTTTCAACAGTATGTTGTGGATCTATATTTTTTTTATATTCGAGACGAAGTTAAATCATTTTCACTACACTTTAAACTCCGGTGCCGAATACGTAGCTAATACTATACAACAAATTTAATATGTGTTCTGATAGTGTGTTATATTTTATTGGACCTAATTCATTGCCTGTTATTCAGTGTGTAACTTTCTGAACGTTACTGGGTTTCGAAGAATGATTGTCTCGCAAAAACACAAACTACCGTTTTCTATTCTCTAGGTCTACACGTGAAACGTCTCTTTGTTTTTGAACCTCCGTGTAATTCTGATGGTGGTGTAAAATATTTGGAAGCATTCAGTGTTTGTAATCTGTATTTCGTTACTTGTTTATAACAACATTTAAAACATCACTTCCCCCGGGGACTGGATCAGTGCTTAACCTCGGGCAAAACTTTAGGCCTTATTGTAAAAGCCCAGAGGTTGAGAATATCTTTGCCTGTCAGGTTTAACCGAGTAGGCGTTTCTCTTGTTCGCTTGCCTGAGGACATTGTCCAGTTTTGTTCCCGGAGCGTTGCTTTTTAATTTTTCATTTTAAATACGGCAAGATGAACGAAATCCAGAGAGCGAATTTTTCCAAATAACGTTTGTGTTTTACCCGATGATTAATAGTGGATTAGTCCGTGACACAGGGTAATTTAATGATACATAATGGAGTCACAAATTGTGATGATGATTACTTACTTACTTCATGGTGCAGAGTCCTTCTTGAGAAGCTAACTGGCTTGCAGCTAGTCAAGAAATTCCCCGAATTTCACGGAACCCGAAGGTTCATTACCGCACTCACAAGCGTCCGCCAACTGTCTCTATCGTGGGCCAGCCCAATCAAGTCCACATACCCACATCCTACCTCCTGGAGATCCGTCCTAATATTATCCACCCACTGCTACCTTAAGGGACCCTGCCCTATAAAGACTCCTAACGTTCCAAGTACCTATTTTCATCTCTCTTTGTATGCTGCGCGATGTTTCCCCTAGAAACACTCCCCCGTGATGAAGATTGTAATAATAATAATATAATATGCTGTCATAATTGATATTTTACAATTGTAGCACTACTTATTTTTCTTAAAATTTCCCAAGTCGAAACTGTGTGACCCACTCATGAGGATTGTATTTCAGCCGCTTGATGATGAATGAAAGCGGAGAGGCGTCGAGGCACACGTATGCGCAGGGGAACACGTGAGATACGGCGTCGTATATTGGCGTCGTGCATCTGAATGACGGAATTTAATCCATGAATATCCAGCAGAATTCTCTTATTATATTTGGATATTCGATTTTAACCGATATTCAGAATTGGAAAACAGACCTCTGTTTCGAAGTATTTCAAAACGAAGATTATTTTGCCGATGATATTTTTAATTTCTATCGTTTTGTGTTTATGAAATTGGAATAACTTATTGTGTGTATCTGTCCAGGGGTATTTACATACATCATTCTATAAGGATGAGGTACGATACAAATAGGAAGGAAAGTCCATTATCTATGTGGTTTTACAGCTTGTATCAGCAGGAATTCCATATACACAGTTTAATTTATCCCTAAACAACATTATTTACAACGATACTCCGATATGCAACAATTCCGATAGTGTTGATAGGATACCTAGAAAAGTAAATCAAAATATCCCAGCTACTTTGAAGTACTGTGGGCCGGCGGGTAGCTCAGTCAGTATAGTGACTGACTACGGGCTGGACGGTCCGGGGTCGAATCCCGGTGGGGACGAGATTTTCCGCCCGTCCAGACCGGCCCTGGGACCCACCCAGCCTCCTGTAAAATGGGTACCGGGTCTTTCCTGGGGGTAAAGTGCGGCCGGGGCGTGCTACTGACCACTCACCCCCTTCTAGTGCCGCGGTAATGGAAGAATAGAGCTATACCTCTACCCACCCTCTGGGCCACACCGGGCCTGTAACGGGATCACTTTACCTTTTTACTTTGAAGTACTACTAGCGATTGACCGTACAATCCAGTGTCTGCATCAGCTTGACACTCAGCAGATTTATTCCTACAAAATAATTTGAACCTAATGAGTCGTCGTTCCTTAAAATATCAAACACCAACGGTTTACGTACTTCTGAATTCGTAACAAACTAAAGCGGACGAATGGTTTGGTGATGCCATGATATTTGTCGGGGAGAAAACAAACCATAACTTTGCGAGATTTGACGTTCTCCCAGTGGTGTTGCTGAAGATTCACGTTTTCTGGAAAGTAAATTTCGTGTCAACGGGTAAATATTTACAGACGTTGCGAGTATCGGTGTGTCTTCGAAACGTCCGTATCAGCCAACACGGTGCATCGTCGGAGAAGACTTCAATCTTTAGTGGAACCTTCGAGCTTTGGGAAGTCTATGTAATGTGAAACCCCATGTGGTTGCATGAGGTTTAATGTGGTAGCTGTTTATGGTTTTCTCTCTCTCTCTCTCTGTCTCTCTCTCCCTCCCTCTCTCTCTCTCTCTCTCACACACACACACACACACAAACACTAAGTACACATAGTCACACTAACCGGATTGATTCCAATAGAGTCCAAACATATCGTAAACATTAAGTGGCTGCGGAGGGAGGTCCATTGTTTAGGCGCGTTCGCATTGTCGCTAAAAGCGCTTGTTAGCTTTGTCGTTTCCGTCCGTCCGTCCGTCCATTTGTGCGTCTGCCCCTCTGTCCGCATGTAGCAGCACTGTTCCCACTGGGCACATTTCCGTTAAATTTGATACGGAGGCTTATACGAAAAAACTGTCGAGAATCTCCGAATTTTATTGGAATCGGGCACTTAAAGTGAAGGCCTAAGTACGTTTTATTGTTGCCGGCGAAATTAAATCGCCATAAAAGCGCTCTTTTCGAGTGAAATCGTATCATGCCGTTAGGTTACTCGAGGGGTTACGGATGTTAAGCGAACACCCCACAATTTTGCGCTATACGTACATTGCCCATCTCGTTCTAAATAATAAGCTTGTACGCTGTCTGTCACACTGCATGAATCGAGTCGAATCGATATTTGAGAAGTAATACTGTTAGATTTTGACGGATTATTATAGATTTTACTGATTGGATGGAATGTAAAAAAATGCGCCACTATTTACCGGGTTGTTCACGTGTGTTGAGAGCTATTGCCTCTTAACTGTCTTGTTCTATGAGTAAATATTTGATATAAAAGTTGCATGCAGAGTAGTGGGAAGCACTGGGGGAAACGTGGCCTTTAAATTATTTTAATTGTCAAGTTTACCTGCTTCTCTAGTGTACTTAAGGCACTTGTATTACGTTCAAAGTGTCGGAATTGATAGAATGCGTGTGCGATGATTGGCGAAGATTGAAAACCCCGCTATGACAAAATGAGGGGAATATTACTGTATTGAAATATAACTGTGCGTGGGTATTTCGGTTCCGCAAGAAGTGGTGGGGCATTAATAAAACTGAAGGGTAAAAGCGCACTAACTGCCCAAGGAAGTGTGTCCTATGTAAGCCTCCCATTTAGCCTGTTGCGATCTGGTACTAAACGAACAGTCGTCTGCATCACATAAAGATGGTGTAAATCGAAACCTTTAAAAATGTATTCGCATGAAATATTCGAATCCTTGGTATTGAATACTTACTTCACTTTTCAATTCTGACTCTGTAATGAAATTTTGTCGGCTTCTTGGTTCTTCAGGACAGCTGAAGATGGAAATTACATTGATTACATATATATTTTTGTGATACACTCTGGTTTGAGTTTATTGTAAATTTGTGGACGTTTGATGCAAGTTGCTGTTAGGTACAAATCAAATTAATAATTTTATCTTTGCGTCCCGCTGCTAACGTCAATATGTCTGTATAGGACCACTGCTTTGCATTAAAGAAAGAGGTTTTCACTCCAAAACACTTATTTCTGTTTCATTTACTTGTTTTCGCGCTTTGTGTAGATATTGGTGTTATTCTTTTATAATGCATGTCACTGACGGTTAACAGAATAGTATAATTTGTGGGGGCTTGTCTTGTGTAGAAGTATTTACTGTGTGAATGCAAGGACCAAGGCTCGTGCTCTTTTGTGAAACTGAATCGACCGCATTTGAAGTGAAGCTCTGGGCTCAGCGAAATTTGACATGAAGGTTTATTTAGCTGTCAAGTTTAGCTGAATCGGAACGCTGTGTTTGGGGGAAAGATGAAATATGCAGTGGAAGCTAATAAAAATACAGAACTGGCGTAAGGTATTTTGTTGAAATCTAAACGAGTTGAACAATTGATATATTTTTTTTTTTGCTAAAGTACAATACTGATTTTAGGAGGAATTTGGAAGACTAGATGAGCAATTACATTCCTGAAACGGTAGGACTGTTTTTTTAATATCAATATTTAACCAAATTAATGCACAAAATTTGTTTTACAATAAGTTTTATTTCATGCCTCTACATGTTTCGAGCACACGTGCTCATCAGGAGGTCAAAATTACATTGTAATACAATTTTGACCTCCTGATGATGAGCACATGTGCTCGAAACATGTAGAGGCATGAAATAAAACTTATTGTGAAACAAATTTTGTACATCAAGTTGGTTGAATACTGAGATAAATGTACTGAGATGCACGGTCAGCGAAACGTCAAAAACAGTAGGACTATCATTAAACACCGGTGTTTTATTACTTATTTCTGTTACCTTTAGGAGACGTTAGGTGAAGTAACGTAATCTTCAATATAACAAATGTATTTTTATGATTTTTAAAATATATGTTAAAAACTTCACCTATTATTTTTGTCCATGCATGTTCTTATGTGTTTGAAAATGCTTTATATTGACGGTTGTAGTGTTTTCATTTTGGGTCTGATGGACACAATGATGAACATTCAGAGTTATACAGAAGATGGACTGGCCAGCTGAGCGACTCTTAGTTTTATAAGAATGACTTCTTTTCTTAATATTAATGTTTGTTTTGATGAAACGAGAATTAATTTGGTTGTGCCTCTGGGATAAATTGTGTTACCTTGTTTTGTGTTATTGTGTTTGTGATGTGATGTGTGTGTACTGGGCAGGCGGATATTAAAAATCCTAGTGTAGACTTATGCTAGGTTTACACCTTTAAACTGAATTACCGTCAATTCCAGCATCATCCATTTTATTTGAAGCAGAGCATTTGCATTCGGTCTGTTCATGTTTTCATACAACGGCGCATATTTATGGAGCTCTATTAATATACCACGTATAAAAATAATTGCAATACAATAAAGGCAATAATAATAATTATTATTATTATTTTAGCGACGTGATTTGTCCAGAACTATGGACAGAAGTTAAGTGCAATTGAACATAATAATAATAATAATAATAATAATAATAATAATAATAACGGAGCACAAATCAACTTGAATAAAGTAACAATAATAATAGTGATAAATTTCAATGCAGTATTCTGTAGCACGTTCGCATCCATCACGAAAATTACATTAAAAATATTGAGAACTCCCGCTCTCATCAGGAATGTCAACAGTTCAGTTGCCTGCAGCCTACGTGTAGTGAATGTACTGTGCAGCCGACGTACTTCCCGTTAGGTGGATCCCACGACTGAAACTTATTCCTTCTTGGTACTTAACTAAATAGCCGTAGAACAATTCTGCCCGTTGCAAGTCAGCCCGTCGTAATATTACTCTGCAGTGTTCTGCATTTGGTTCTTGAATTTGGAATGCTCGTAATTTCTCACGTGATCTCTTCTGATAAGGAGTGACACATCGGCACATCACCTCGAGCTTGGCCTCAGGATTAAAAAAAATTCTTGAATATATGAAGATAAAGTATAGAGGAACTTGTGAGAAACTGGCGTCAGATTGGAGCAGGGGACATGGTCCTATACCATCGTGTCGTTTGGATTAAAGCATTGTGTGATGTAATGGCTGTGAGAGGACGTAGGGGATGGGGCGACAGAACCCCGGCTGTTCTGAGATATTGGTGCGCGCTGAGATTGAACCGAGAAAGAAGAAGAAAAGATGTCTCCTGAGAGAAATAAAGGATTTGAAAGGGGAGAGAATTCATTTGCGGTTTTGCGAACTTGCAATAAATTTGGTAGTAAGGTTTCTTTTCTTTTCGTTCTTTTCATTCTGCATTGCCTTTTTTCTCATTTCTCCGTTTCACTTCTTCTTGCCGACCACAATCCTGCCTCCCATTATAGCTAACCTATCGGACCTGTGATGTAGCACAAAAAGTCCTTTTATTCTTCCCTTCCTGCAGTCGATTACACGCCATTATTACCTTTTCTCCCCATTTAATGTTTATTTCAAAAGTAACCTTATTTTAAACTCCAGAAATACTCGTATCTCTTTCGGCATGTCAAGAAGGCAGATTCGAGTGTCCTATGAATCTAAAGTGGCTTCAGTACCTGGAAAATTATTTAGCCTCCCTAATGCCTCTACGCTTAGAAAGACAAATGAGACTTAAATACGTACATGAACTGTAAAATTCGTCTCTGTTTACCGTATATTTTAACAAAGTTAAATTTTGTTATTTTGTATGGTTGTGTTTTGAGATGAAGAATTACAAGTAACCGAAGCAGCATAATGGGCCGCATTGCTAACTTGTAGAACGAAGATATATCCACCATATCCAACACTAAAGTGTCTAGCTGCAGGTTGGGCGGTGTTTCCAGGAAAATGAATTTTGCACTCGCACGTTACGTTCTCTGCTGTATCTGTAACTGGACTTAGCGGCTCTTGTGCAAGTACAGTAATAATAAATAGTTGAATTGAGTTCTTCTTCCTCTTCTGATTATTATTATTATTATTATTTAATCATCGTTATAAGGGTATTTTCAACTATATACATGAAACAAAACGTGTTTCTAAGATAGATGAACTGGCAGGTATTCTGTTGTAAGGTACTTATTTCTTATGATAAACGCTTTGTAATTTATTATTACTATTATTGCTATTATTATTATTACCAACAGAATGTATCACCAATAAATTACGCAATAATGACGAAGGTTTCGTACGTGATAATGCAACCGAAGTTTTGTTCTACCGATGATTGTTTTATGCATTCAAGAAAGCAAGATAAAGAAACAAACAAAGAAGGAAAGAAAGAAAAGAAAGAAAGCAGTGGGACAGTAGGCCTGTTTTTGGCGAAATTTGCGCACTGAAATAAATGTAAATATACAAGTATGCAGAAGAGTGTCTTCTGTGGTAAATGACTTCTAGGTTTTTTCTCTGTCGTACATTCTACGTGTAGGAATCAGCTTTCTCGACACAATGAACCCTACGCGAATCTTCTGCACGGAGTATTTAACACAACACCAGGAACTGTCACGGAGTACACAAAGTAATATAGGTTGAAGTATCTAAACAAAGACGGAGTACAGAAGAACAAAAACAACAGAAACAAAGTTTCACGTAGTAGTTTACAGCGTTGTTTGGCGCTCCAGATCTTCTGGGGAGCGTTATTACAGTGTCTGCTGCTGTAATTAACTAGTCTGGAAACAACTTTTCGTTATTTATAATCTGAATGCAATATGCACTGGAACTTGGTTAAGCTACGCGTTATTGTGCACAGTGTACTTGACCGCGGCGTGCATAATATGCTGGTGGGAACCATACAGGAACAAAAGGAAGCAGAGGCGCGCCGAAGCGGAACAGTTTTAAAATGAGCCGGAAGCAAATGTCGGAGACAGGTGCCAGAGATCGTTCTTTGGAATGTTCCAGACACCTGGTGACTGAGTATTAGGCTTCCTTTGCTTCCGTTCCTTCCCCCTCAGTTTCAGTCGCGCGTTGATAACGGGAGATATATGTGAAACAAGCACAACGCTGACTTACATAGGCTTGATTTTTACCTCTTTCAGAATACGAGAATTTATTTCAGGAACTGGAATGTGGGTAGGTGTAGCTGAAATTGTAGTGGTTGTGTCTGTTGTATACCTTACCGCGACGTGCATGTTAACCCTTTGAAGATGAAATTAACCTGAATTATATTTGAAGTTTTAGTTCATACCGCGCAGTAAACACACATCGTCTAGGGTACAAAAACCAGCCAGCTAATGCTATTTAGGGACACACACGTAAACAGCGATTGCTTTGAGAGTCATAGGAAACACACGAAGGCAATCTGTGAGCAAGAATTATAATGTTTAGATGTAGAACCTGACGGTACGTTATGTAACCACAAAGCTGCCAAGGGTTAACAATCTGAAGACAGCTTTTGAGAGACGCAAGAAACGGTATGAGAGTAGAATAATTGAGACACATTATTTGGGTAGGTGAGAAAAACATCATCACTTTGTAAGATCACGTAGTTTTACCCGCTCGTCCTTCTGATAGGAGTAGTATGAACACGAATACGTTAAAATGGTGAAGAGTGGCGGCTTTAGAGAAGTGCCACGGGATTTTTATTTGTTGGTGAATTCCGAAATACATATTTTGGAAAAGAAGAATCTGATTGTCTTGAAAACGAAGGGATTAACTTTGACGAAATTAAATCAAGAAGCACGCATTTGTCGCCAAATGAAACAGACAGTAGTCGAGAAAAAATCGCCATAAATTGTTTATATTGACTGTTCTGACTAAATGTGCTCATAGTATACTGTTCATTCTGTCATTTATATTCAATCCTAATATCGGCCCAGACGTTTCTTACATATTCCTGTCCTAATAACTGATTTTATGTTGTCACAATTATTTATCTATTGTCAATCCCTTTTTTAAATGTTTCCACCATGTGGCAGTGGGCCGTATTACCGACGTTTCGAATAAATTTGCTGCCTCCATCTACAGGATTAGAGGACACACCACCCTAACATCGACAGCTCAGCCCACTGACACCGTAGTGTGGGCGTTCCTATGCGGTTCAAAGAAATTTAGTATTTCTTATACGTATTCTTTTCCACGTTTTTCCTCGTACTCGTCCTACCAAAAAATAACGACAAGGAAAGACAAGAGAGCAATTACTAAAATGTGTGTATATGTAACTTTTATTGTACGTCTTTGTAGACATTACAGATAGCTGCGAGAAGGAAAGTAGACTTATAAGAGGCTACTTAAAATTACATTTTATATTTTTTTTGGCGTTTTTATGATCGTGTTCATGATTGCTGTGAAAGGGACTATCTCTTTGAATTTATATAGGAGACTTTTGTGGTAATAATTCATCCACTTCTGGATGTGGTGTTCTTCGTTATTGAAGCCTAGAAGAAAATTGGATTCTCAGGAAATGAACGATCGTACTGTACGGATGTCATACCAGCTATGGAAAAAGTTGTAGTCCCAACTCTTTTCTCGTTTCTCAACCCCTCCTGATACTATGTGCATAGGCCTGCATAAAGTGTTACTTAAATAAAACGTATGGGGCCGATAGAACTGGAAATATCGTTGTGTAGATTTATGGAGAGAAGTTAAATGTTCGTTTTCACACGTGTATTTTAACATGTATATGAAGTTCTTTCATTTCCGGTTTTAGGGGTTCTGCTGGTGTGGCTACTGCGTCCTATATGCACTAGAATTAATTATTTTCTGCTTCTCCTCTTGGTTGTGTTCGAACCGATACCAACCATTTATTTTAGTTTAACCCTTAACGTATCTGCAATAAATTTGTTACGTTCTAATGCTGCTTCCCAGCTGGTGATACGCAGTTCACTATACTATGTTCTGCGAATGACTTTTATCTGAATTTTGATGTTTTGCTGACCGTGTATCCCAGTAAATTTATCTTAGTAATTAACCAAATTGATGCACAAAATTTTTGTTTTACAATAAGTTTTATTTCACGCCTCTACACGTTTCGAGCACACATACCCATCATCAGGAGGTCAAGGTTGTATCACACAGCCTCTGGTATTATCATATCTATAGGTGGCCGTCCCGTCCACAACCTGTGCACGGGACGGCCACCTATTTTATTTTATCTGAATTTTATCTGAATGTTGGGTTTAGGTGTATTTAATGGACATGAGTATATAAATATACTTGTAACTAAGAATAAAATGAATTAACTAAGAGGGAAATGAATTAACGAACTCGCCGACAGCAGAACCCGAGAATTAATATTATCTTAACGCTGGGAGTTGGGGGTGGTGTAAGTACTGGTGGTGATTTTAATTGTCGCCAAGACCTTGTCCGTGAAAAACCTTTGAATTTCGTTATGAACTATGGTCTGATCATTCGACGGGGTATGGCGTCGTTAAGCGAAGTATAACTAAAGTAGATGAGTAAATAAACTGTGTATATAGTACAGGCCGTGCCTGCGCCGAAGACTGTTGTAAGCCCAAAGCACGACTGGAATATGACAATGCGCATCCATCCATAATGTGTGAAGCACGTTATACATGGATCAAACGAGAGTTTGAAATGTTAAAGAATGTTTTTTTGCAATATAGCAGATTTTGGTAGGATTGAAGGTATGTTTATGAAACGGATAAAGTTTAATTTCGGTTTCATGTAAGGTGGAAGTCATATGTGGACCGTAAGAACCAGAATTTGATTCGCCCAGCAGCGTTGTGTAGACTCACACAGTAGCGCTTTGTCATTGGGTTCACTGTTTTCGGAAATATTATAAAAGGCTGTCTTACATGTGTTTGGTTCTTGGACTTACAATCCACTTAATAATTTATTAACAGTCTAGACGTTATGTATAAGCCGAATATAATGTCCCTGTCGTTTCGTTTTGTCCATTTGCTTTATAATTAATTTCCTGGCTGGTCATATCACAGCAAACAGCAGTGCTTCAGACTTTGGTTCGGCTGATATCCGGTTAGAATTCGATAGTCACAAATTATCGTGGCTAACGTTCGTTGTGTTTTTCCTCACTCATTCCAGGCAAATTCTCGGATAGATCCCGTCCAGACACGTTCTAATCATTTTGCATTAATGTTCAGTGCTTTACTTAAAATGTCGTTGAACACTTCGCATATAGATGTAAAGTTCTAAATATGAGACACTGATGGATGATATATATAAAGAAATTTGAATGTGTTTTTGCTTTAACAAGAGTGTTGTATTCTGTGTGTTTTGCTATATGTAGTCGTTGGTATAACTGTTGAATGGCTGCCAATTCGATTGTCTGTTGTTCTTCTTTGCAATAACTGAATGCTGTTATTAATGTACAGTTTCATTTTATTAAACCTTTAATATGTGGACCGTTTATAATGAAATCCACAATTAATTTTGAATGAAACTGCAATATGTACCCCGCATGCTGATACCGTCTTTGTTATTGCAGAATTGTGTAACGTATTGAATGGGACAAATAATAGGAATACCACTGTGCTGGTTTTGTACTGACAGTAAAAAATTTCGCTTCTCTTGACTATATGTAACATATACAACGATTATGACACAGTCCAGAAGTAAATTCATGGTAAGGAACTGAGTACCGCTCATGGTATCTTCACTGGCACTGACCTACCACCTTCAAATTATGTAGTTTGAAACTTCAACACGTGTTGCGAATGTGAGAGTTGTTTCACCCTAAAATTGGATTCGTTATTGTTAAAGACTTTGTAAAATATTGCGTGTTACATACTAACATACCCTGCGGCGGTCCTAACGAACTCTGCTGGAACGTTAAGTTGTATCAGAGCCTCGAGCTATTCAGCTGGTGACTGTTAACCTTAGATGATTTGAAGCAAATCACTGGCAAATGCAAGTATTTTAATTGTGACTCTAAACCACACACACACACACACACACACACACACACCCCACACACACACCACACACCACACACACACACACACACAACACACACAAACAACAAAAAACACACACACACACA
>Ga0136643_10012617_pt1 | contig 12591 bp, 10 predicted proteins | sample TergutLab28metaG_FD_96883 | JGI IMG/M metagenome (GOLD analysis project Ga0136643, IMG submission 96883) | Labiotermes labralis P1 segment gut microbial communities from Petit-Saut dam, French Guiana - Lab288 P1 (version 3) (version 3) | ecosystem: Host-associated > Arthropoda: Insects >...
GAGTTCTTGTTGCAGTGGTAGAAGGAAGAAGACAAAGGGGCAGGCCGAAACTAAGATGGGAAGATGGTGTGATGGAAGATGCCAGGAAGTTGGGGGAGAGAAATTGGAGGAATGCCGCAAGGAATAGGGACAGCTGGCAGAGGCTTCTGAAGAATGCCTTGGCTCAAAAGGGGCTGTTGTGCCAATGATGATGATGATGATGATGACGATACCGAATGGTTTCGTGTGTCGGGGAAGGGTGGTGGTGGTGGTGGTGGTGGAAGTGAACCTGTTTTGGCCCAAGTAATTATTTTTGGCTTTCAGCCCTTCTGTCCCTGAGGAATAGTGCGTTACGGTGGCCTGTGGTCGGAGTTTGGCTATTGACTTTCTTTGTACTTCTACTGTTGGTGATGTAGAAATTGGGAATTGGTAAGGGACCGATACAATCTCTTGTACCGTGATGGAGGCACTTCATGTGTTTACCTAGGTTGATCCAGGAAAGTGTTAAGGTAATAGTAAAGCAATCCCATTACAGGCCTGGACAGGCCCAGAGGGTTCCAGGAAGTTAAGGCTCCCAGATTTCGTGACAACGGCACAGGATGGTGGTAGGTTTTCAGCCTTATGCACCGGCCGCCTTTACCCCCCAGGAAATACTCCTGGTATTCATTTCTTTTAGAGGCTGAGTCGACCCCAGGGCCATAGTGCGATCGGAAGGATTTTATGTCAATGAAAAATCCACTGACACCAGCTTGGATCGAACCAGCGACCTTCCGATTTGTAGCACAGCACCGTAACGACTGTGCTACCGCAGTGCTAAGGTAGTACTGTAAAAAAAGCCACCCATCTTACGTATTATTTACAATTCTCCCGCTCGATCCTCAGATAATTTGTTGAGTTGGGGAAGTATTGTTAAAGTCAGAAACAAAAGTCACTAAATGCCTCTGGCCAGAGACAGGAGCAGATGACTGGTTCGTGTGTACACTAGGGAAACTTAAGGTACCTTGAAGAGTTAGGGAATTCTCCCAGCCTATTGAAGATTGCATTTAACCGCTGTTGAACTTGTGTCTGAAGATCAGTTCCTACTGCACAGTAGACGCCCTGTCTTCATTACGTAAACCAGCCAGTTAATTCCTCAACAGCGAAATATTCTTACATTTTGTGAGAATTGTACGAATGCCTGGGTGTCCGGTATTTCGGCCTTTCGTGATGACCAGTTTTAATACCATTGTGGTCGATATGCTGTGACTGGTTCCAACAAATCGAGGTGAGACCACAGGGCCGACTAATCAGTTGCGTAACATCTCAAAAGATTGAGGGCGGAAGGTTAACTGCTTTCGTGTGTTATGAGATTCTTCTTCGTTTATTTAATTCATTCCGTGCTTCCTAGAATGTTTATATTTTGTTAAATACATTTCCATGCTTCTTATGCTTTTGAGGTTGTTTTATATATTCATTACTGTTGTTTTGTAAGTTCTTGGAACCAAACAACTGTTTCACTTTGAAAACATATTTCGATATTCGTGACGGTTTTATCTTTCTCATTTAACCAGGAACTCCGAAATTCTTACTTTCTTTTCTCTGGGCAGAAAGTAGGGCTTTTGAACGTGAAGCTTGGTGTTACGATTCGTAGCCACTGAGCGTTTAACCTGTAGCGTCCCAGGAAGGTTCTGCTGCATGGAGTTGTAGTAGGTTGCAAGGGACATTTGACCAATATTTCCTAATACGAATATGCGTGTAGAATAATTAAAATTTATATGAAATATTAGCCTTTATGTATTAAATCCGTATTATCGCTTTTAGACGAAAAGTCGCCTTATACCATACCTTTTAGTTGCATTTCAGTAAATCGCTTGTGTTGAAGTGATCAGTGCAGAGTATTTTGTCTTGCAATTTGCTATCCAAAAAATATGAAGCTTCAGATATACAGAACTGTAGTTTTGCCTGTTGTTTTGCATGGATGTGAAACTTAGTCTCTCACATTGTGGGAGGAACGCAGGATGAGGATGTTCGAGAATAGGGTGCTTATTGGGCCTAAGACGAGCTACGGAGCACAGAAAAGGAGAAAAATACATAGCGAGGAACTTTATGATCTTTATTGCTCGCCGAATTTTATTCGTATGGTAAAATCAAGAAGAATGAGAAGAGCAGGGCATGTGGCGCGTGTGGGAGACAGAAGAGGTGCTTACAGGGTTTTGATTGTGAAATCTGAGGGAAGTAGTCCACTTGGAAGACGTAGGCTTAGATGGAAGCTCAATGTTAAAATGGATCTCCGAGAAGGGGGATGGAAGGGCATGAACTGGATTGATATTGCTCAGGACAGTGACAGGTGGCCGGCTGTTGTGAATGCGGTGGTGAACCTTCGGGTGCGATAAAATGCGGATAACTTCTTGACTAGCTGAGGACCTGTTAGCTGCTGAGGAAGGAGTCTGTTCCGTGGGGCTGGTTAGTTGGATGAAAATCGTGCTCTTCTTGCCTGCATCTGTTCGTACCGTGAATGTTCGGAGGGTTCGTCCCTTGGTCTGGGATAGAGTCATAAGTGCGGTACATCTGCTGTTACGATTATGCCGATAATAGTGTGCGACGTGATCCTAGTAATCAGACGACCTCGACATGTTCGCTTCCATCCGTAAAAGTTACCACCTGAATTTTCCTCTGGCCGTTCCCACTAGACGTATTGCAATGGTTTGCTTGCTTCGTAAAATGTTGCCTCTGTTACGTGACCCCTCGAACGCGGAGTGCCCACTGGGGACCTTGCCACCATGAAAATGTTCTGTGAGAAATATGAGAGAACCGCCATCTCTTGTCGTATCTGAAATGTCCTCGCTTTGTGGTCACAGGAGAGGCGATGTCACGATATAACGGTTAAAGTATAATCTGCCTGACAGACTGCATGTTGTTATAATGGCGTCTTTCACATCACGGTTATGAAGAGTGAACAGTAGCGATATAAACTTCAGATTTGTCTTCCGGCATGACGTTATAGTTGAATTCACACCTGCCCCATCAATTCTGTCGTGTGTCTAGACCCTGTCTAATCGAGCTATACCCTGCTGAGTTACTCATTTGATGGGTTGCTATTTTGCACTCAGTCTACGAACGGATGGATTTTATTCATTTGTGGTATATCTGTTCTAAGACGCTGTCTGTGTATATCCTGGTATACTAACAGCGGTGGTAGGATGGCTGGTAAGTGATTAATAGGGATGGATTCTGAAGGAAGTATACGTTCCCAAATCAAAGTACCATCCCGCTGTTTGTCTGGAGGGACTGAGGAAGACCTGAAGAAACTCAGGATGATTAGTGTCCCAGCCAGTATTCGAACCGGGCGCCTCTGGCATGCAGGTGTAGACCATTACCACTGTCATTCAAAGTGTGAAGTAGTCTGAAGCAATGTAATGTGAAGAAACTGCGGTAGTGGGATTCATACATGCGGTGAAATAACAGTGATGTGGCCACGCGTCTTGATACAGAACTAATTTCGTAATTACGAGAATATATTGCCAGCCCTACACACAGTATGTGTAAATCCTTGCATATTTTCAACGAGAATGCAAGGGTGAGGAGTTTTTCTCGAAGAATGGAAGATTTTTCCATACAATCACATAGTGCCCAGGGTCGACAATGGGTACTTCTTACGTTACGACAGTTACTTTTAGCACAGCACAAACGGAAACAGGTTTAGTGTAAGGCTGGCATTGCCGCATGTAGGATCAGGCAGAATGGCCATGTGGAATGTTTCGACGTAGGCCTGCGTTGATTGATGGCGTTAAACAGACTGGGTCTGCTCTTCTTTCGTGCAGGTAGGAATGGGGGTCACTACCCGTAGTTGTATTACTACATGCTAGTTATTTACCGCGGCATCTGACGTGGGACGATCGTTGTATCGCAAGTCGAGCTTTTCTGCTGCCTGGTGATGATGTTCATGTTCTTTCTTATCAGCCGTCGTATCACGACTGTTCCCACGTCGAGCCCACATTGAAATTTGTGGCCGTCGTCATATTGCGTCAGCACTGGAAACCGATGATGGTCTCTCGGCGACGAATTCCCGTGATGTAATCACAGTGAGGGCAAGTTGGTTGCGAAATTATGTGCTGATCGACCCTTGTGCGTTTGGTAGTTGTATATACTAATCTTCAGATGTAATTTCCGTTTTGTGCAACAATTTAATGCAATTCCAAATTCGCAGCATTCATATTTTAACGAAGCCGATTAACGGTGTGTGCTTGCGCTATTAACCATTACAGGCCATTCAGTTGTAACCGCTCCTTATTGTCTTAGCTGTCTTCAGTGTGCTGTTATGTAGCAGGAGGATGCCATCACAGTTGTGTTTCGCTGTGTATATATAACACTTTATGTAATCTTAGCAGGTAACAGCGTCTAGAAATAAAGCCCTGTTTCTCTCTCTGTCATGCACACAATACTGGATCACGATTTCTTCCTTCACATCTTTTCTTCTCTAACGTCTCGTCACCTTTCCAGGATATATCATCTGTGTGTTAAACAAATGACAAATATGGATTAACTGATTATCCGGTAATTCGACGTTAAATAATTAGTGCCGGTGACAGCGTCGTTAAATAACCACAAATATAATTTAGAAAATAAACCCCAGTTAGAACGGATTTTGATAGTGTGTGCACTTCGAGTTGGATCATGCCTGCACCTTTCCGTCCCTGATGATGTAATAATGTATTTTAAATCAATTAATGATGTCTGTCGGGCAGCACACCGCCGTACTGGCACTCGACCCGGGGGGGGGGGGCTACTAATGCATGTTGTCGAGTTCCAGTCACTTCAGAGTCTATATAGTTTTATGTAGGGAGCCTCTCCCTCAACACTTACGTAACCGTGAGACTCGTGTTTCCTTGACCCGTTTGAAAGGGAGAGTAAAATTAAAGTTAAACGGTCCGTTTTAATCGCTACATCGAAGTGCCGTATAAGTGGGTTTGGAGGAAACGCGCTTCTCATTATATAACTCGGCGCTGAACGTAGGTGAGTGGTGGTCAACCTCACGCTCCGTCCTTTCCTGCCCTACCCATCAAATGGTTGCTGCGATTGTTTGTGTAGGAGATGGATGGGCTCAAGAGCCCATCCGGACAGGTGCAAAAGAGAAAAATCTTTTACCTTTCCGGTAATTGAGTTTCGGTCTCTCTACGGACAGAATGAAAGTTAAGGATGCAGTAAAATAATAAAATGGCATTACATTTTGTCTAATTGTTGGGGGTTGGTATGAAATTTGAGGATGCGTATAATTTTAATGCGTCTTTCACCGCTGCTACTTTAACGCCCAGATGAAGAACGCAAGTAAGCAATTGTTCCGGAAGATATTTAGGGTACAGATTTTGTACGACTGATGTCATGTCTCCCTGCATGGTCTAGTTGGGGATGGCGTAACATTTATTGTGTTAATATTAGACTTGGAGCATTAGTATCGTCCGGAAAGGAAAAGCAGCGCAAGTGCACCGTTCGAATTAGTGAACACTGATTAAGTCATAATGGTCCGTGTGTCTATAGAATCTCTCTTCATGACTTCTGTCCTATGGCTTCTGAAGCAGAGATTCGCGAGTTGTGTAGCTTCTACTTAGTAGAACATGTTCCTTTTAGGGTTTTCTGATCTTAGTTTCATTGTCGTTTTTCTTCGTCACATTCTTCTTTACCTTCTTCTCCTTCTTCTGCTTCATCTTCTTCTCCTCCGTCTTCTTCTTCTTTTCCTTCTTCTCCTTCTCCTCCTCCTCCTCCCCCCTTCTTTTTCGTCTTCTTCTTCATCACCTTCACCTTCTTCTTCTTCTTCTTCTGTGGCTACACAATCTAAGAAGGATAAGCGCCTCCCTAGTTGCTCTCCTCCCTCCATCCCTATCCTGTGCTACTTGTCTCCAATTAACAATTCCCTAGTTGCTCTCCTCCCTCCATCCATATCCTGTGCTACTTGTCTCCAATTAACAATTCCCATCTTTCTTATGGCATTTTCATTGTCGTTACTGCTGGGGAAGTTATCGTTTTGTAATTTATACTTTGACTTCATTGTTTCGGGTTGGGATAATGTTGTATTTGTAAGTATTGTAACTTTCACCGCGAGTTGTTGTAAGTGAAAGGAGGAGCGGAGCGCATCAGCATTGGCGACGCTCTGTAATATCTCCAACATTAATTCGTCGGTGTCTCACTTCCGCGGCCCTGGTTTGATTCCAGTCAGTATGGGATTTTTGGCGCTCTTCAGTGACACTGACGCAGATATATATGAGTGAGCACTGTGGTTATCACTTTGGAGCTGTCATTCCTTCGGACCTAATCTGTGATCAGGGGCTGGTACAATAGGCCCATCAGAGGGCACAGTACCAAGGGACTCCAGTAGTCTCACCCCACTGCCGCTAAATGGGGTAAGTTGGCGGGAATGCTTCAGTTAACGAGATTTTTATACTGTTATTTTGAGACACGGTTGTGCGATTGTCCCTACTTTTCGAGGTGGGGAAGAAGTTCGACATACACAACATGATAGCGGTAATCGTATTTTTACAGCGCACTGCTGAGCGGAAGTATAGCGAACAGATGTGGAAAATCTGTCTTGGCTGAACTGCGAGACTCGGAACAGAATTTTCTAACCCCTTTTTTTTCTATTTATACACTAGAAATTCTCGATGGTAGGAGGGTTATTGTATCTCCAGATGCTACGTGTGACGTCGGAATATGCAATTCCGTGAAATTCGATTAAATTCTTTCCCCCCTTCCGTACCATAGAGTGAGTCTGTTGATGAATAAATCTAGAGATGGAACCAAAATCTGTTGCAAACTTGACGGAAATATCCCCTCGATCTTAATCGTTTTTGCAATTTCACGTTCACATATTTTATTTCAAGATTAGTGGTGACGGTGGAAACTAACCCCGTACACTTTGATTACTGGGATGTTATGACATCACTAATAACAGCTTTGATCGAATAGTGATAATTAATCACCTGAAGACCTTAGTAGAGGCAGCTGATGAATCCTTATGCCGTAATGAAGCAGTCATTGCTTGAGATTGAAAACGGTCACTTGTTAGAACCCTGCTGCATATTAAATCAATTCTTGGTTTCCTCCTCCTCCTCCTCTTTCTCCTGATCCTCAGGCTCTACAGTCCGTTGTGGCCTTTGTCTTCCAATACAATCTTCTCCGTTCTCGACGGTGTGTGGCTGTTGCCTGCCTATTTTTTAAGTCTTGGTTAAGATATTGGTTGTTTTTCCTGATTTTCGTTGCTTTTGCTTTTCTCAGTACCTTCAGGTATGTGCAGATGAAAGCTCACATTTTAGAATTGGCTGACTTCCTTCTGAAGACTGTTCTGTGTTCGTGCTCTCAGTAAACTCCAATGAGCAATCCCTCCTCAAAAGATGATAATTGAGCCTGTAGTTAAGACATCACCTGTATTTTGTGAAGTCTGAAAGTTAATTACTTTGTTAACAATTGCCCGTCTTTAGCCCGTGCAATGGTTGACGCTTTTAGTCGCCGGTCTGCCATCGCGGAAGCCCTATTTCTATCCTACATCAACCCTTATAAGATTTCCTCTTTCTTAGTGTGACCGTTACTCGTTGTATGTTTAGAGGGTTGTTGCTGGACTTGATTACACTCAATGACACACAAGCGCGTGCGCTAGGACTCCTCTGGACGTGGTGTCTTCCCGTCTCAGAGACCTATACCAGACAACATACAACATTCATAAGGGGCAGACATCTAACCCCCCCCCCGGCGGGATTCGAACCCTCAGTCCCAGAAAGCTTGCGGCCGCGGACCCACACCTTAGACCGCGCGGCCCCGTATAATATTTGTGAAGGACACAGTGTCACTGGGACTCCGTTTTCTCGTAGTGCTTGTTTTCCTGTGTCAGTATCAGTCTATCAGTGCTCCGTACTCGTGTATTATTGGTGCTGTAAAATCTTGTAAATTGACAGCGTCGTTAAATAACACGCCTAAGAGAAAGAGCCTGCCACTGGTCCTTGTCAGGTTCCAGACGAATCTATGCACACTTCATATTCCGTTTCTCGTTCATCCATTGTAATGTTATTTTCCTGCCTGCGCTGGGTTCTCCCAAGCTGCTTCTTAAATTCATTTTTTTTGTTGACTAAAATCTAATGTCCATACGTCATCTCTTCCTCTTGTGCTGTATGTTTCGTCCGTTTTTGGTTATTGTTCATTCGCCTTCCTAGTCATGTTTATTGAGGCGTTGGTTTTTATATTTGCGTTGCTAAAACAAGAAAATGGTTTTTGAACATAAAGAAACGTAAGCATGTGTAGGCCCAGTGACACACTATGTGCTCTCTATGCTGTGGGTCACATGCCGAGAAAGTCTGCGAATGGATTAATTCGGAGCACGTGAATTATTTCTGGGAGTATCTGAATGCTGTATGCCCACCTCTCTTCGTGTTTGAAACAGCTGATATTGCGTGTTTCTTGCCAATTTCATCGATATCTACTTCCAGCAGGAGCTCGAAGTCATGTGCAGGCAACAGTTTTTACTGCCTTTTTTTTTTTTTTGCGTTGCGGCCCAACTGCGGCCATTTCTTCGTCATTCGTCAGGTTTCTAGATCACACACAACGACGCACCACAGTCGATAGGACTCCTCTGGACCAGTGATCTCGTCGCAGAGACCTCTACCTGACAACACACAACACTCACATTAGAGGAACATCCATGCCCCGCGGAGGGATTCTAACCCACAATCTCAGCAGGCGAGCGGCCGCAGACCTACGTCTTAGACCGCGCGGTCACTGGTACCGACCTTTATTGAAATAACCAATAAAACTGTGCAGCGTCGTTTGTCATAATCAATTAGTTACGGAAAACAGCAGTATATTCTGTGCCTTTAACCAGAAACTTCTGTACATCAGCACTTTATGTTCCAACATAAGTTATCGTGTGAGGTATATTTTACCTAGGGTATACGGGATTACAGTAAATTACCGTAACGTCTTTCTGGGCCTTTATCAAATATACATCAGGCATTAAAACACAAACACTGTGTATGTATATGATTGTCATTGCTGGTTGACTTTTTATTGGTTTTGTTGTAACCACATATGTGGTTGACTGGTTATCATTGCTGCCAGAAATTTTAATGGATTTGTTTCCGAGATTGGTGGCACAGGTTGGGGCCGAAACTAGATCCCCCCCCCCCTTTTTTTTCAAATAAGGCCATTGTAGCTGCCGGAAATGTGATTAATTTTTGTACAACAACGTAACCGGTTGAATCAAGTCACCAGGTGGATACACGAATTGCTTGAAATTTGTTTTATTATTATCCCCTTAAGTAGGCTTGCGAATTTATCGCAGCTTGTCTTTCTGTTGGTGTTTTTAAATAAATTTAAGCATAACATTGGATTTGGAGTTAGAATTGTGTGATCTGTGTGGCAGCGGAAACGCCATAGAAGAAGAGAAAAATATTCTCTTATCATCTGTCAAACCGAGATGTCGGAAGAATTGAATTTCAAAGTCCAGAATGAAATGACTGAAAAGAAAGCACAAACACTGCCTCGCAATATTTGTTGTGAAAGGTCCGGCGCCACGTCTGCACTGCGTATAAATACGGCCAAACGTGTGTGGTACACTCAACTGGGTCCAGTTGAAATCCAGACTCCAACACAATGGAACATAATCAGCTGCAGCATGACGGCCCCACCGCTTGTGTTATCAATCGGCAGTATTTTTCCCGCCACTTTTGTCTCATTGCCCTTGCATTTGCGCAAGGAAATATTCGGCACGGTTTTCCAAAATGTCACTTTTTTATATTTATGTGTACTTCTTTAGTAAAACTTTTGTAAGTGTGAAACTGGATAACTTGAAATTTCGTAAGTCGCGGAGTTTCTGTAATATTATTTAACGACTTCATAGTAAATTACCTCTTGATTCCGAAGCCGTCGAAGCTCTTTTCTTGAGAGTTGCGATCCACGATTTTGGACCTTTTGACCTCCGTATTTCAGGTATGCCAATGCAGTATACTGGGTTTTGAGGGGGGTAGTACAGGGAAGGAGGCAGTAACTTCATAACGGGGTGTTTATGTGTTTGTAGCTGATGGGTGATTTCTCGTTTCGAAGGCAATTCAGCCAAGAAATGAGCGTAGGATAGTTTGCCGTTTCTCGCTTAATTTGATTTGTACTCGCTCGGAAGATGAACTAATTATGTTTCGTTCTACCCCTAAAACTGACAGCCGGCTAACTGGCTACTCTCAGGTCCCTTACTTAGTACTAGATTCAGGTAGGAGTTTTGCCTGTTGCGGTTGTATAAGTAAGATCCCGGGTTACAATTTTGTTCTAGAATGTTCTTTGCTAGGTGCGTTTGCAAAACTGTGGAAAGCTTCTGTTAGCTTCGTCATGTCTGTTCATCTGTCAAGCTGTCTCACTGGACGGATTTTCTTGACGTTTATTATTTGAGTATTTTTCTGAAATCTGCGGAGAAAGTTCAGGTTTCATTAAAATCTGAGAAGAATAACAGGTAATTTACATGAAGACCAATACACATTTTTTGTCATATCTCGCTTAGTTCTTAGAATGAAAAATGTTGTAGACAAGAGTTGTAGAGAAAATCGCAACACACAGTTTATGTTCCGTAAGTTACCTTTTTCGAAAATTGTGCCGTTTATGACAGTGTGGAAAAAAAATATTGTAGAACCAGACAGGTATGCACGTTGGATACCTGTTACAAACACACACTCAAAAGTATGTAATACTTCTTGATTTTCCACTGCAACAATGGTTGCACGAACGCGCCTCAATGTGACGTTATACTTACACTGCCTTTGTTTTCATTCGTAACTTGTTTCCAGTATTACCGTAAAGTTCACCCTAAAAACGGGGGTGGCAGGTGGCGTAACGAACTCCTTGGAGCAACATCTTTCTTGAGAAGTTAACGGGTAAGAAATTCCTTGCATTTTGGAGAAGCATCCTCACGGCTGGTGAATATGACAGACATCTGTCAGTGGCGGATGCTTGCCTCGACTTGGGAACGGTGCACTTGTGCAAATACTGGCTACCACTTTGTTTCCAACCAACTGTCAGTAAATGTGCCACAAGTGAAAGTAATAATCACTGTCGTGGTAACGCTGTAACATCTGCGTTACCGCCAATTGTTCAAAAGGGAAGTTACCTCACTCTTCAGCTGATGTGGTTGGCAGAACTTTACAAGGAAACAAGTGGCTGGTCTCGAAAGAGTATTCACTTGGCGTCTCGTAGTACCCAGTTACTGTCAAATACACTAGTTGCGGAAACGCGGTATTATGAAGCCGGGGGATGCGCTGCCGTAAGAATCCACTACGTGATCGTTTCCTGAGTCAGATGAATCCATTTCATATCCTGACCTTGGCTCCTTTGGCCCCATCTATGCTACGTCTCACAAGGTTTCCCCGTAGGACCGGAGAACTTCATGTGCATTTCTCGTAATTCGTTTTTGGGTGCTAAAGGTTCCGCCAATTTCGTTCTTATTGATTTGGTCGCCTTATTAACTGTTTTTTTTTTTTTTGCAATTTCACATTAAAACATTTTGAAGCTCAAAGTATTGTGCGAGATTTTTCGATGTAGTGAGTTTAGCTTATAAGCGGTAATATCCGTGATACTGTAGCTGCTACGCAAAGAAGACGGCACGTGGTAATATCGAGGGCTCGACACGAAGGCAGGCAGTTTCCTCCCGCTGTCGCTTCGAAGAAGGATAAGGATGGGATCGGGGAGAGCAATATTGATTTTGAATTAAGTGCTCACAAGTTCGGGCGTTAGCGCCATCTTTCTTATGAGACGTGCCTCAAGTTGAGATATTTTGTCTCTGAAGAATTCGCGGAGAAATTTGGAAGGTAACAAAAAAGCGGAAGAAGAGAGAAATCTCTATCTCTTGTACATTGTGAAGCAACAGGTTCTTTGTTGAATGTGGTTGCTGGTTTTGGGCCTATGTTTTACAGACTGGTCATGAAAATTTCAGTCAGTTCGGGTGAAATGCTTTGTGGTTTCGGTTTCATGTAAAGTAGATAGGTCCGCAGAATTTCCTTCATGAATTTTTATCATCTGAAATTTTGGGTTCGCTTTTTTTCTTCTCGGTGGCTGACAGCCTGTCGATTTTTGTTTTAGGGTTGACAGCGTTTCGTGCGCAGCAGGGTGGTTCACATGCGTAAGAAGGCCACTGTGGGTGGGCCAAACTCTGACTCTGTCCGCAAGATATTTTGCTCATGTATTTCCTTCCAAAACATTTAATAAGAGTCTGAGTATCAATATTCTTATTATTCTAATACTACGCATACTTACGGAACCTCAGCAATAAAATGTTTTAATGAATTATATTCACTAATTAAAAGATAACTTTTGCCAACCACTTACAAAATTTTATCCAACATCCTGCTTTCAAGGTTAATTCCATATGCGAAGGAAATTATTGGGGATCATCAATGTGGCTTTCGACGCAGCAAGTCGACTATTGATCATATATTCTGCATTCGCCAAATACTTGAGAAAAAATGGGAATACAGTGAAGAAGTTCATCAGCTGTTTATAGACTTCAAGAAGGCTTATGATTCAGTTAGGAGGGAGGTCTTATATAAGATTCTCATTGAGTTTGGTATCCCTAGGAAACTTGTAAGGTTAATAAAGATGAGTCTGAAACATATAGCA
>Ga0136643_10012618_pt1 | contig 12591 bp, 7 predicted proteins | sample TergutLab28metaG_FD_96883 | JGI IMG/M metagenome (GOLD analysis project Ga0136643, IMG submission 96883) | Labiotermes labralis P1 segment gut microbial communities from Petit-Saut dam, French Guiana - Lab288 P1 (version 3) (version 3) | ecosystem: Host-associated > Arthropoda: Insects >...
GAGCCGCTACTTTTTTCATTCAAGTAGCTCCTCAATTGACCTCACGAGGCTCACGAGGCTGAGTGGACCCCGTTCCAGACCCACTACTACTAAGAAAATCTGGTAGCGCCGGGGATCGAACCCAGGACCTCTGTATCTGTAGCCAGAAACTCTGACCACTAGACCACAGAGGCGGTCAGTAAGATCACTCTGCCGAATACTATTTTTTTTGTAACTTTTTGAATGATTCGTACGGTACTGAGGTCTTAAATGGGTCTTATTTTGTGAGACATCATTGGTTGATAAAGCATTGATGGAATGTTAATTTACAGGTGAAAGCCGAGTCTTTGTGCAAAACCTTGCGCCTTTGGCACTTATTCCACAAATCACGTATGGAATTCCCTCATACTGAATTCGGCCCTCTGCGGTGAAAGGCTGGCAATCAACCGCCAGGACTACGACACTGCCCTGCAGAATACTAAAAAGTAACGCGTTCAGCTAAAGTCATTACCTTCAGTCAGATGATCGCCCACGTACAGTAACGGTCGTAAAATATTTCCTGTTAACATCGAGAACCTGTACTACAAATAAATAAATGCACAGCAGAATATCCCTCCTGCAAGCCTGTCCCCCCTTACCCCCTTGCGGCAGGTACGACAAACTGACGTGCTTTCTGCCTTTCTCCGGTAATTCGACTTGTTTTGTCCAAGTCGTGCATGACCAACTGACACTACACCAAACTAGCAGCAAAATAACAAGATGAAATCCCTTCCACAAGAACCTTTTCTGGGAGCGATTCCGTTGGACAACTTACTTACTTACTTACTTACTCCATGGTGCAGAGTCCTTCTTGAGAAGCGAACTGGTTTGCAGCTAGTCAAGAAATTCTCCGCATTTCATGGAACCCGAAGGTTCATTACCGCACTCACAAGCGTCCGCCACCTGTCCCTATCCTGGGCCAGCCCTATCCAGTCCATATACCCACCACCCGACAAAATCATGAGGAACACTTAAAATTTTCAACTACTTTAGTTTGTGTTTCATCAACTGCTATTGAATTTCTATACTAGTTTCAGTGGTAATAATATTCTGTGCCTGCTGACTTTAAAATGACTGGAATGAAGTTTCCGGAAGTCATTTGATAATGTAAAGAAAGGAAAGGCACATATCTAATCATATTATCCAAAAAGAGGGACTTGTCTGAAAATACCACTTTTCAAAATTCAGCACAAAACTGTTTCTGATTCTTAATCAAAGACTACATGATTTCAGTGCTATAGAATTCCAACGATGGTGCAACACACTGTTTACTGTTTGGACTTCGCCATTACTCTCTCTTTTTTTTTTTTTAAGACAGTTTACAAAGTACAAAAATTAAATTGTACCGAGTTTTATGTTATAATTAGGGAAATGAATATTTCATACTAATGAGGCAATATAAACAAGAGATTTCCCAGGCAATAATTACCGTATATGAACAATTTTGGGCCTGTAATCCAAAAATCCTAAACTTATCTTTTATTTAATTTATAGATAAGTTTAGGATTGTTGGATTACAGGCTTTATATACATAATTCTTACCTTAAAATAAAATTTTATACACATAAGATGAATAATTACCAATAAATCTATTTATTGATAAGTTTTCATCTTATATATAATTTCATTTATTTTAATATAAAATAATAAAATTGCTTGTATTGAATAAATAATACGCTATATGTTGGCGATTATATTAATGTAAGTTTTGAATATTTAATACCTTTATTTCTTCTGTTAGGTAGCTTATATCAAAATTAATTCGAATTCTTCAATGAATTCGGAAACAAAATAAGTGGACGAATACAGAACCCCACTCTATCATACGTTTAATTTGCAAAATAAAAGCGAGAAACCTACAAAGTGAACATATGGAAGAGAGATATCTTATTTTACATAAGACACCTCAGATGTTCGTTAACACATAAAAGTGGATCTGACGTCACATCGTATGGCATTTCGATGGGTTCGTCTAGGTTCACATCATCTCAAAAATTACAGAGGTCAGCTCTACAATCCATTCAACTGCGCCTCCCAGTTGATGCCGCACCTGAACGAAGGGAGCTTTCAGTGATAAGGGATATACTGGTCTGCAGAATGTGAAGATTTTAACTTCAAAATATTGCTATAATAGAAAAGCAATCTGAAACACACACTAACCTTCTCTTGCTTTGAGCGTTTAAGTTTAAGAGGAATTTCTGTTCATGTAACCCGAAGGATCAACAGAGTGATTACAAGAGTTTGTCTTTGGACAAAGCCCTGAGCCAGCGCCGTCAAGAGAACACCTTCACAATGTACATTCCTAAAATTAATTTTAATATAATCCTCTCCAATAATTGCTGAAGGTTAAGAATGAATTAATTATCCTTCCACTCTCTCCCAGACTCTGTATAGTGTGGTGCTTCCTTAATCAATTGTGAGAAAATATGTGCGTTCATCTTTCACCTTTCCTTTATGTAAACGCTGGTATTTCAAGCACTTATTCTTTTCAAAAGAATTTTCCACCACATTTGATACGCAAATATTTTCTCTTCCATACAAATTATAAATAAGATGCCAAATAAGCCGACTATTTTTCGTAACCCGAAGAATGTTCAGTGGGCTATTGGACCACGAAACACTCGTTAATACACATTTGGAATTATCCTTTCCTAGAGCAGGTCTGTCCGCTTTCATAAATCCACGATTCTCCTCGTCCGTTTGGGTCTGGTGCCTTAGCACTTGTCAAGTACATACATCCAATTATACAGACTGAAATGCCAGCATTTTTCTGCAGTGCTGCCGTATCTGAAAATGCGTTGAATGTGTTAAAGTTCTTAACATTTGCCCGCTTGTCCTTCTGAAAAGAGTAGTATATTTTAGGGAAGAGGCACGCAGAATCAGTGAGGTTTTGTAAGTGGATGCGGTAAATTTAAATCATGTGTTAATGTAGTGGATATGGCCGTTTGAATTCAGTGAGAAATAATTTCTTTCTTGTCTCCGTCCTTCATCTCCGTTCTTCTCTTTCATACCTTGAATTTTACAATTAGTATTACACAAACGTACGTCAGCACAATCTATTTATTATAGAGTAAGGCTACATGTTTCGACTAAATGTTACTCATCTTCAGGCCCCTATACAATTTCGTTACCAGATGCTTTGTCCACTTTGGGATCCCATAGTGTTTACATTTGTGGATTTGAATTTTACATTTCAACCTAATTAAACATGCCTAAAAGATATGTTTGAGCAAGCCAATTCAAATAAAGTTCAATACAAAATAATCATTTATAAATCCTTTTCTTTTGTTCTTTAGTTCTTGACAATAGACATTTTTCTCTATATTTATTATTTGCTGTATTCGTTAGAACAAAACATTTCAAATGATTTACATCTTGATTTATTTCGCTTAAAGTAAATTTCAACCCATAATTCCAAATGATAGAAACTCCATGGTCTGACCCAAATCTCGTGAGCCGACTTTTAATATGTTTATGGCATTTATTAAATTTATGGCATATTTATGGTACGACATAGACAGTGGGTGTCTCCAAACGTTTGCCAAAATTTGGAACTGCTACTCTCACGACTTACGACAGCATCAGGCAGACACATAAATACCTTTTATTATACAAAAAAAGGCAGAGAGAAACGTATTTCTAAATACCCTACGTCATCCTTTAGCCTACCGTCCTTTAACAAAATCAAAGATTTCCGAACAAAATTTAAGCCCACGCTCTTTTTGCAGAAGTTAAAATTTCTATGGATCTGTAATCATTATATCCATAGTCTTGCAGCAGGTTTATACCTCTCCTTAAGCAAGTCCTCCCAGAGTGCGATGTAGTGCTTCCTCTGTCAATTTACAGTATCCTCTCTTTTCATTGTGGGCTGGGTAGATCAGTCGGTATAGCGACTGACTACAGGCTGGATGGTCCGGGATCGAATCCCGGTGAGGACGAGCTTTTCCGCCCGTCCAGACCGGCCCTGGGGCCCACCCAGCCTCCTGTACAATGGGCACCGGGTCTTTCCCAGGGGTAGAAATGGCCGGGGCGTGGGGCTGACCGTCCCATCCCCATCTAGTGCCGAGGTCCTAAAAAGAGTAGAGCTATACCTCTAATTACCTTAAGGGCCTGTGTGGCCTATAAAAAAAAGGTGAAACATGCCTCTCTTTTCCTAATAACGTATTTTAGAAGGCAGTTCCTAGTCAATGTATGACCAATCTACATAACTTTCCTTCTTTTTATTGTATGTAGAATATTCCTTCCCTCTTTCACCCTCTGTAATATTTCATTTCTCACATAATCGGTGCAACTGATTTTCTCCATCTTTCCCCAGCATCACACTTCAAAACTATCCAGGTTTTTCTGATCTACTTTCAGAAGTGTCCAAGTTTCAGCACCATACAAAATTGTACTCCAAATGTAACATCTTATTAGTTTATTCCTCAAATTTAAGTCCTATTTGCTGTTGAATAAAAAATATTCTTGTTCATTGCTGCTTTTGCCACGGAAATCCTGCATTTAGTGTCACGTGTACTTATGCGTAACTTGTTATCATGCTAGGGATACAGTTGAAATGTTTCACGTTCTCCGGTTGTGTTTGGTCTATCGTCACCAGCAATGGAGATGGTATTATTATTATTATCATCATCTCCTTTATGCAGGGTATTTATACTTATATTACTGAGACAAACTACGTCCCTAGGGAATAGAGTGTTGTAGCCATTCTGTTGTTACTATTCATGGTGCTTATATCGCTAGTTCCTGTGTTGAATCTATTGTACTTTTACATTAGTACTTTCCGAAGTATGTGTGCAGTGCCCAATATGGTTGTTTTCTGGAGTTCCTTGACTTCATGTTTTCCTGGTATGTTGATCACGTATTTTCTGAATGACTTTGAAATAGTCCCAGTCGCCCCCATTATTACTGGTATCACCTTTGTTTTTGCATTCCACATGTGCTGTGTTCCTATTGTAAGGTCTTTATATTTTAGAATCTTCTCGGCTTCCTTTTCAGTCACATTTCTGTCTCCTGAGATTGCAGCCCCTATTAACATGTTCCCTTTTCATTATCACGGATTAATAATGTCTGGTTTGTTGTTTGGGATAGTTCTGTCAGTTCGCACTTGTTGATTCCACAAAATAGTTACCTTGCCTCCCTGACTTGTTTCTACTAATTTTGGCACATGTTCATATCAGTGATATTTGTCCAATTGTACCCCTGTTTTCTTGCATATGTTGAAGTGTAGTTGTGCACACACTCTATCATGTCTTTTCATGTACTGTTCTTTTTATGATTACTATTATTTTAATTACTTCTGATTGCAATACAGATTCAGTGTAAGTTAAGATTGTCAGCACATTCATTTTTCTTGACTCACAAGGATATTTCATACGCAGTGGAGCTTTACTTGACGCTAGAGGCAGCAGGTTCAACATGGAGTGTCAAATGAGTGCTCTCTGTAATTTGTCTGTACTTGTATGAACCATATCCTCACAAAATTTCACATACCCCATTTGCCGCCATCAAATCACGAACTAATGATTTTTTTCTCAGACAGCCATTGTGTTAATTTAAAACTTAACAAAACCACTTTATCAAACGTGATATGTTTTAGATCAGTGATTATCATACTTCATTTCACGGCCTAAACAGAAGTGACGCTTCAGCCTCACAAGCTCGTACGTCCGCCACGTTGCCTGCAGTCCTAAGAAGTACAGCTATGTTCATAACTGTCGGAAAGTTTGGCCGGCTTGGACTGGAGGGATACACAGTCACACACACAGAGAACATGTAATGTGGAGAGCCTAATGATGTCAAAAGCCCGCTGTTTTTCTCTTTAGATATAAAAGAAACGCCAAAATATAGGCTTGCTATGTTACTGCGCTGTTGTGTGTTCTCCATTTTCAACACCAGCCGTAATTTCAAGAAACTTCGCAGGAAGGTTATGACAGTGGACTTCACCCGAACGCCAAGTTTTTTTTTTTAATTCCTACATTCAGTAATAACATATCGAATGTGCGAATTTGTAAAGTGTAATCCCGACAGACGGCACATAATTTACAGGCGTCAAATGGAATAAGAGACCAAATTTTCAGTCACAGGCTGCTTTTCTTTTTCTTTTCAGAAGTTACAATAATAACACGACAGTGCGAGCATTGTCTCTTACCGAGGATCTAATGGCGCTAGGCATACGAAATTTTGGACGGAGACGCATCAACATTTTAAAGCATCGTGTCTGAAATATTGTTTTAGACTTCAGCAACAACCATGCCGATGATGCGATTTGTAAAGTTAGAAAAATATGTGACAGGAAAACACGCCATGTTGGTGATGCTCCAAGATTTTTTAATGTCATTCCTTCATGTAAATATACGTAAGAAAGCAAGCAAGTAATAATTTTTAATTTACTTGCTGTGCAAATGATGAGTTTCATGTGGTATGTAGTCACCCTTGCTAATTAATTTCTACAAAATAATTAACTCGGTTTTCTCACAAATTGGGATATTCTTTCGAAGCACCCTTTGGCTGTTGATGCAAATTATTTTGCACATAATGGGGAGTAAACATGCGCAATTTTCATTCTGTTTGTTTTTTTTTTTTTTATCTAAACAGAAACTGTATTTGGGGAGGGGAGAAAGAATAACATTTTGGTAGAATGTTCCCAGGCTTCGTTCACTTGTTCATCCGGTTAAAGCTAACCAGGCAATCTGATCTGAACAACACATAACATTTTTGGTAGTAACTAACAAAAAAACCCTTCATGTTTGTTACGAAATGAGTTACTTACGTTAACGAAAAGTGTAGTGTTTCTGACTACCAGCTGAAACTAATCTTCTCCCTGGATGAAATATTGAATACTTAAGGTCAACCACGTGCCATAAGATTACCACTACCGATTAATAATATTGGTTGGAGGAAATCTTACCGTACGATACTTGGTCTGCTCGTTGAAATCCCTTGGAGGCCACACTGCCCGTAGTTACCTTTTAAACTGTTGCATTTTACTTCCACGGCCTTTTTAAGTCAACGCACAAGGCACTAAAACATTCACTTTTACCCAGTAAAAATCGAGAATCACTGAGCACTATTCACTGATACATTCCGTAATGAGAAAGAATATAATTGTTAATAAAACAAATAGTCATGCGAAATTACATGTAAATTAACGATTTAATTGTCATGTTGTAGATGTGGAATTACACACGAAGCAATCAACAACACAAGCACACACTTCGCTGTAAAGCACAGAACTGGAGAAACGGCTGCTGTGGCGAAGCCGCCGCAGGCGTGCGGTGACCAGGTAACCAGGATCAGGCCACCAACCTCATGTTCCAACCGGACAGGTGCCTCGACTTTACCACCATCTCTTGACTAAATTAAGAACTATGACGAAGGTGGTTTCCGTCTTCCGGTACATAATGACGTCTAGACTGGTTTACGGGTACCAACGTTCGGTAGAGTTTACTGCCTCCATCTTCAAGGCAGTCCACACCAGTGACAATATGTACATAGAAAGGGCCAGTCATCACAGTTTTATCTTTAATGGGTCAAGTGGGGGTTATGATATTTTCGATCCTCACATGCTACACAGCAACAATTAATGGTGGGAAGAATGGCTATGAAAGGTACTTGGGAGCGATGGATGATTTATACTCACTTGTGATAGCAGTGGTCTGTGTCATCATCAACTTTTGAAGGTAAAGACCATGTTTAACATCCTTATACATCAAAAATTAGAACTAATTTTCCATATACTTCCGTATTTTTCTTCTTATGTACAAGGATTTGAAACATCAATTTTGCCAGCATTTCTTGAATTTAATAAACTTTAAATGTTTTCGTGGACATAATTTTGTTTTGTTACTGTCACTCCCATATATCTGAACTTGGCCAGATTTTCCAAAAATTTATTACTTACATTTTTTCTTACAATTTTGTTCTATATGCTAATTGTGGGACAAGAACTTATACTTAGTTTTCACTGCATTTATTTCTACTCCATTTTCTTTACTAATATCTTTCTACACTTGCTGCTGTGATGTTAATGGTTTGGCAAATAATTTATGGCAAGGTACAACAAACAATTTTAATTTTAATTTCTTGAATTATCTTCATCAGAACATCAAGTACAGTGGTGCAAAGGCCCACACTTAGGGTAAGGAACAACTTTTATTATGTAGAATTGTGTCTTTACCCCATTAAGGAGGCAGAGGTCTGAATTGTGTCCAGTACAATTTTGGAATTGCAGTACTTTAAGACATTTAACCAACCAACTCCATGGAGCAGAGCTTTCTTGTGAAGCTATTGGTTTTCAACAAAAGTCTCTCTCGGACTGGCAGTCGCAAAAATTGATTTAGTAATCCACCTTTTCAAAAACTAACTCCATCTCCACCATCAGGTTTCTGATGTGTAAAATGTATCAGAAGTATGAAAATGGAAATGTGAAACATTATTTTATAGAAACCCCTTATAAGACTCTAAGCATGAGAGAATTTTGTTGAATCTACTCACCAAGAAAATTTCAGAACATACAAACTCTCATTCTGTCAAGAAATTCCCTGCAATCCTTTGGAACCAGAAGGGTCATTACTGTGCTCACAACAGCCCATCACTTATTCCAATCTTCAGCCAGACAAATCTAGTCCACATGATGCAATCCTATTTCCATAGCACCAATTTTAATGTTATTCTCCTATCTGTGCCTAGGTCTTACAAGCACTCCCTTTCCTACAGGTTTCCCTACCACAATCCTGCATGCATTTCTCTTCTCTTCCTTGTGTATTGTGTGTTCCAACTATCACATCCTCAGCAATTTTAATACCCAAATGACACTTGGTAACGTGTAGAAACCATGAAGCTCCCGGTTATGCAATTTTCACGGGCCTCGTGTTAGTCCCTAATGCTTAGGACTAATTATCTTCCTCAGCATCCTATTCTTAGACACCTTTAGTCTATTTGGCCTTAGCCTATGTTATTTCCATAAAGTGAGGGACCAATTTTTACATCAGTACAAAACAACAGGCAAAAAACTGTTGTGTAATTTAATCTTCATGTTTTTTTATTGCAAATGGGAAGAAAAAAGATTCTGAACCAAACAGTGGCAACCATTTCCAGAATTTAACATATGTAATAACTGAAGACCACACTTCCTTTCACCATACTAACTCAATATGAAATGAAGGTGTCTGAAAAGTTTATATTAGCACAGCAATGTTCATTAGCAAAGTCCTTTGAAACCGGCTCCTGTATTTACCTGTTCAAAAACCCGCAGCTTTCCAGGTTTAACATTAAAATTTTGCATGCTCTTATCATTTCCTCACATACTGTCTGTCTGATGTTCCATAACTTACCCACCTTAAAAATGTTAGTTGGAGAGGAAACAGAACTGGTTTTGGAACTGAGAGATTGCTCTGTAAGCATGAAGGAATATTGCTGGATTGACTTTTGTTTGTAATTATATGCTGATATAACTACAAAACCAAATAAATAGACTTCTTTACCTAGATCTTGGCTTTTGGAATGAAATATTAAACATGCATTTCTCATCTCTGTCATACGTGGTACACGCTTTAGCCTTCTCAGTGTCTTCGATCACCAAAAATCTTTTATACACACACAAATAAAATATGGCTATATGGTAACTATGGAAGCATAACAACTTGAAGTCCTTAGATTCTCTGAAAAAGATTATGTATGTTGCATGAAAATGATCACATATGCTGGGATCCCCAACATAAAGTGGTCGACAGAGTATCATAATTAATTTTAAACTGGGCTGCTGGCTTGGCACTTCTGCAAATGTCTTATAATGTGCTATAACTCGAAACTATTTAATATGGACACCATGGACTGCTGCCTGTGCTTAGTAAAAACTGTGTGACATACAATATCTGTAGATCTGATTTAAAATACATGCTGAAGGATACAGGCAATGATCACAGTAATGGTGAAATAAACATATTTTATTCAGCTTATACAAGTAAGTACAACAAGAACAATATGGTCAGTGGCAAATACTGACCCAAAGGTTAGGTTTGGCTGACCGGTATTCAATGCAACATTGCACCATTCCACTAAACCAGACTTCCAGATCAGGTTTGCCCACTGCAAGATGTATTTTCTCCAACAAAGATTACATAAACTTCATGTTAAATTGCTGCTTTAGAAAAGGCACACACAATTTTATCCTACTACTGCTGCTTTAGTCTTCTCCAGTTCACTTTTATCAGTTTCATTCTCCTCCTCTTCATCATCCTCTTCCTCTCTTTTACTGGCATCTTCTTCTATATACTGATTATAATCTACTTTCAACCTTTCTGGAGAGGGTGGAGCAACCAGACAACATTTTGTAATGAATGGGCCTTCTCGATTTGGTCTCATAGAGTTTACATTTTTTAGAAGAGCAGAGAAGTTTTCCTCCAAGTGAGCTGTATCCATGTCAAGCTAGAAGAAATATTCAACATGTAAATAACAACTGAATTAGGTTTTATATCCCATGGCCACTAATAAATGAAGCTATCAGATATAAATGAAATCCCACAATCCCTTTCTGGCACAATGGGGGAAGTAATAATTGTAACTCAGAATTTAATAGTAATTAGGAACTAACATTTCATCACATCTTTAGTTACATTTATGTTCCACACAAATTTTATAGGAACAAATTGTATGATGTGATTTGTTTTGCTATACTGCAAAATGTCTCAGTGCGTGCATTTAATGGTTGATAACTTTTTGTAATGAACGGAACACATAAACCCAAGTCTTGTATTTTTCTGTCAAAAGTAAGGAATAAATACTGAATCAATGCCTCTGTTATAAACTGCCATTTCTTCAGTTTACTTCAGAAGAATGTTTTATCACAGACATTAACCCTTTAACACCAAACGATTTCTAAAGGCATCATGAAGTGATCCCTTTAAATTGCCGAATGACTTATAAAGATGTCGCAAACAGTGTGTCAAAGTTTGGACGAATTTTGTTCACTCCTATTCGATAAACTGCTGTGGCTTGCTAAGATGCAAGACCCTTGAAGGTCAGGGTTTCTTTATGGAGCCAGAATGTACCCCGTCCACCTTCTAAACCCCTCCACAAACCCCGATTTATAAGTCGACACAAGGTAAACTGCACATTCTGTCTCAGCTGACTAATATGGTTTAGACACTCATATCTTTGTTTATAGTTTGCACTGGGGTTCACTGTGGGTTGAAATATCAACACTGGCCTATGAAGTGAACTTTCTTCGTCGACCAGAAAGGTTGTCAGTGGCATACTGTACCCATATAATTCAGACAAAACTAATGCTAAAAAATCAGAGATATCCACAAAAATCGATGTTTACAGCTAAAGGAGGGCCCACAGACATGCCTCTTGTAGTGCTGGGGTAATCTGTAGGGGTTGTGGGGTAGTAACATGCAACACACAGCTGTCAATCTAGTAATGTCTTGGGCACCCTTGAATAGCTGGAATTTTATACAGTAGTCACACTGTAGCTTTAGATATGTTTTGCTGTCACTGTAGAAGACGTTCATACCTTACTAGTATTACGTTTCTGCAACTATGCCTAGTCATACACAGTGGTCTAAACGAGGCAGATGAATGTAGGTCTCAAGCAATGGCCAGAAAAATAATAAAACTTGAGGAAGATGCCATCAGTGAAATTCTGGTTGTCGACATTGACTCGGAATCAGGTGCTGCGGCTAGCGATGTAGAAGACTATTTTGAGGAGGAGGAGGAGGAGGAAGAAGAAGAAGAAGAAGAAGAAGAAGAAGAAGAGAAACAACATCAGCAAGCCTCAGAAGAAGTCGCCATAACAAACACTGGCCAGTGAAATCATCAACCCAGCTGCGCTGCCGCCTGTGTTCTTCTCGCAGCCAAAGAAAAGGCACAGTATATAAGTGCGCCAGATGTGACATGGGCCTGTGTGTGGTGCCTTTTTTCGCAGAATATCACACAAAAGTAAATTTGCAATATATCACCCTCTTTGTGAATACTGTATGTCATGATAAAGCAGTAACCCAAGGTGCCACAGACCTTCTGCAGCAGCCAGAATTATGTGAGTAATGAACTGTTTACACCATATTTTATAAAATGCATGCGATTCACAGGCTTATATTTATTACACGAATAGGTGAACATTTATTCCCAGATTGACTAATTCATAAGCAGAATGAAAAATTTTATTCATTAAATTTGAAGGTAAAAGTCTATGAGATATGCTTTTTTTTTCTAAGAGTAAGCAATAAAATTTAAAATCCCCAGTAAAAAATCTCGGCAGACTGCGTTGCTCAGCGGGATTTAATTCCGGCGTTAAAGGGTTAACAAAAGTGAGATGATGAACAAAACACAGTAGGACAGACCAACCAAAATTATTAGGAGACATATTACAGCGTCTTGCTAAGCTGCAGATGGTTATATGGGAACAAGGTACTGAATTTTTTGAATACTATAAATTGAATTTTTTATCCTCCTAACTAAACTAAACTAAACTCCGTGGCCTTAGTCCGCACGCGAACTATACCGACAGAGCGGCCGCCGCCGGTCGGCGAAGTTAGTGCCAACTTTTGCGGATAGAGGGGTGTCACGTGGTCA
>Ga0136643_10012619_pt1 | contig 12591 bp, 5 predicted proteins | sample TergutLab28metaG_FD_96883 | JGI IMG/M metagenome (GOLD analysis project Ga0136643, IMG submission 96883) | Labiotermes labralis P1 segment gut microbial communities from Petit-Saut dam, French Guiana - Lab288 P1 (version 3) (version 3) | ecosystem: Host-associated > Arthropoda: Insects >...
GCTGTACCAGCTCCTGATGATGGGTGTCAACACCTGAAACATGTAGAGCTGCCTACAGAAATGTAATAAACTGAATAAGTTGCATCTTTTTGGACAGTTATTAAATTCGATTCACGATGCACGGACCCATGTATATAAAATTTTGCCATGTTCTGAATGTTGTATGCTTTCTTCTGGAGTCTGAATTTTATATTCCAACGTATCGGAACACTCTGTCTGTTCCATTTTCATAGGTGGGTTGGTATGAAGAAATACCTACCCGCCTACGAAGGTGGAACAGACAGATTGTTCCGATACGTTGGCGTATAAAATTCAGATGCCGGGGAATTACCCAGAAGAAAGCATACAACATTTCACAGAGTAGTTTTTGTAAATTTTTGGAATTTTCTGTCCATCTTGTGAATTTTCTTCCACAAAACTATCAACCTAAGAATGTTTACACTCCCTGTGCATATGTTTTTACTGTACATATATATCTTTTCCAGGTCATGTAGATGCAGCCATGAAAACAGCTCTCCACTTGCGGGAATATGATGACATTTTGGAGACCGAAGATATTTATTGCATACTGGCATTAGCTAGCTGTGCCAATAGAGCATTCGGAACTTGCTCAAAGGCCTTTATCAGACTTGAGTCACTTGAAAAAGTAACTAATACCACAATTGATATTTCAAATATATGAATACTTTTAAGCTGTTTTCTGGGAATGATAAATACATTTGTATTTAGGAATTAATTTTTTTTTTAAATTTGGCAACAGTTTTATGCCTTTTAAAGTCATCTCAATATGTTGTGTACCTCTATCCTCTATGTTATGTAAAACATCCAACCTTTTTTAAATGCATGGTGCCTTTACTTTCAGACTCACAAAATGGACCACCCTGTAATCCTGTTCTATTAGTGTTATGGGCCTTTTTTTTTTAGGAATGAAATAGCCAAAACCTCATTAAAAATGCATGCAGATTTGTTCCAGTTTCTCATAACCGTTATGATATAGTGTGTTGGTGCAAAGATAACTTTATTTCTTAGTCTGAGTTGTCACTGTACCTTGAAATGCTGTGCAGTGTCTCATGCTATGTATGAAAGTAGTTTACAGCTGTCTATTTAAGCTCTCTCTTTATAAGCTTTCCCATTATTATTTGGACCAGGCACCCTCAGCCTGTAGCTGGTGGGCAACATAGTGCCTGTGGAGACATTTTAAATGAGAAAATGTCTTTCAGCCCTTATCCTAGCAAAGCCAAGATATAATTCCAAAGGAATTTTAAAAACCTATAAACTGTATATTTTGTACAATGTGCTAGTAAGTTGCGAATTACATTTTTTTATATTATTATCAGTATATATATATATTCTCTTGCACCTATGTGTAGCAAAATACAAAGCTACAATCCCACATCTAATTATACACGTGTATATTTTATTTCATGTTGCCCGCATGCAGACTAAATTTTGCGAAAGATTCCTGCACCTCGTGAAAACTTGATCAGGCCTGATTTAGACCCATCTGCCTATTGGTAACAGTTACACTTACAGCGAATGAGATAAGACAAGAGACGTGTGTAAGGAGTGAACTCTACTGTAATGGCACTGAACTGAGCTGCTACTGTGCTTACATCTGCTAAAGTATTTATAATGACATTAGAGTCATTAGTTTGTGATGTAATGTGTAAGTTTGAAATAAGATAATTTGGATTATTTGTACTCCGCCTTGCAATTCTGTTGGTGAGTGTATACCATGTATGAAAAATAAATATTAGTTCTTAGTAAGTTATGACCATTAGCTTAGTCACAGAATCTAATGAGATCCCAGAATCACTGCTGGAATGTTTTGTTAGGTAATAAATTGATATGCAATAGTATTAAAATGTAATTTGTTTACCACAGGCTTTATTGGTATTCATAAGGAAGGTATTCACACATTAGCTGACTCATGAAATTTGGCCCAGTATTTATTGCGGAAACAATAACTATTTAACTTCAAGAATTCTTAACTGTCTACCTGAATAAGTAGTGGAATTCTAAATTTTTCATCATTCCCATAATTTAAACTCCTTTGTACATGAAGTGGCACAAAACAAGGCAAAGTTGCATTCTCATATGACCTTCAGTGCATCATTTTCTGTCATATGCAAAGTAAAATTTCTTAGAATATTCAAACACTCTTGGCTAGTAATTCTAAATCTAGGGTTCAGGACAACCCATATTGGTTACTGATAAAAGACTGTTCCTGTGCACACCGTTGTGGCTTATGGAGTGTGAAGGTATAACTCAACTCATCTGTAACCATAGCATTAAATGGGCTTTAGTTGAACTGACAACATTAACGGTATATGGCTTATTTAAAAAAAGGAAGTGTGCAATATAAACTTACCTACTGCAAATATATTTCTTTTTGACAGATTTCTGAAAGTAAAAGACTGGAATATGAAACCCTGGCAATGGATATTTTCACCAAATACACGCCAAAAGATGCACGTGGTAATCGTTCTGAATGCACAAGCTGTGAGACTATCATACCTGATTGGTAAGTACAGTACCACGCATCTTGGTTTCAAGAGGGCAGTCCACATAATAAATTATTGTAGAGTGTTACTGACAGGGTAGATAAGCAGGTGAATATGTACTTTGAAGTCAGTACTGATTTTACTAGTTACTCTGTACATCTGTGTTAACTGCAGGGATGGAGTATTTGTGGTAGTCTTGATAGCAGAACTCATATGCTTAACATGAGGTCTCCACACTGCTGGAAGAGACCACTTGCTTATAAAGCAGGCTTGCACACGCTTATGAGATGAGCGGGTTTTTATATTGCTGTGGTAAAATATGAGATCCTATCTTGTTTTTTAAGGGTGTGAGCTTGTTTCATATGTACATGCTCAAACTCTTTGCTGGTCTGTGGCTGAACGTTCATATCATCTGTTTGAACCCTTTTGGCCTGGTCACCAGGAGTGCTCCATGTCTGTGGAACTGTGCCTTGTTACTTTCTTTTACTTATATGAATACGATATTTATTAATCTGTACATGAATATTTTTTATTCAATATCTCCCCATGTCTGTTGTGTAACTGCAGACAGTTACTGTAGGGCAAACCATTGTCTATGTTCATCACTGTTTCATTGTTGTGAGTTTATAGTTTGATACATTGTTATATACAAGATCAAGAGAGGATGCGGTAAACACACTGGAGTTAATGAATTTGGTGTCACAGAAAACGTAATGGCTGGGAATTTATTATTGGTTAGTTGTACTAGTTAGTGGGTTGAAGAATTGAAGCCTGAAATCATGGCACTGTGGAAAACACTGAAGAAGTGTTGACTGCAGTTATGAATAATCTCAATTCCCCCCCTCTGCAAATTGTACTGGATGCACAGTACATCCTACAATATGATTTTATGTGAACATAATCTGCTTTGCATTATTAGTGTTGTGATGTGAGAACCAATGTTATAAGTTCAATATGTCAGCATTAACAGGCATGTAAAATTAGTAACTATACTTCTCTCCCCATCTGGGTCTTCTTGGCCTGTTACCTGTTTACCCCCCCTTTTTTTTTTTTTTTGGTCCTATAATTGGCTGTGAGGGATTATTTACAAAGCAAAGAACATTACATTTATGAATGGAGATGCAAGATGTTACATAGTAGTTTCAACATGATTCTAGATGCTTGCAAAGAATGTTAAAAGTCAGTGAAATTCATAACCAGGTCTGAAACTGTTACTTCTCCACTTTTGACAGCCTAGGAGAAATGCCAGATCATCTGTGACAGAAAAGTTTTTGGGAGTTGCCTGCATAAATACCTTACAAGACAACAAAGTAATTAAGAAAACTAATAATTATTAACTGAAGGTTTTAAAATACTGAAGTTTAGAGAAATGAGCAACTACTTTAAAAAAATGTGATATTGTTAGAAATATTGTCCTAGAAATCAGTAACTTCAAGAGACCCGTTTAAGAAAAATAATTTTCTTTTTTACTTTTTTAATTTTCAGTAGGGATGTGTACAAGGAGATCCATAACTTAGCTTTTTAACTTGACAGTCTTATTCCTGAGGTAATTCTCAGTGGTACATGTCAAATAAACATGTGTCTGTTTCTTGAGAGTTGTGGATTTATCATTCCATGAAAATACAATGATAAGAATAAGCAAACATGTACCCTTACTGCATCTACAAAATATATTCCAAATGACCGTCCTAAGTTGCGGTGCACATTCATGGCACATCTATGAAACAGTTGTGTCGGTCACATCTGTTTATTATGGGTTTCAGCATTCAAAATTTGGCAGATCATTGCTTCTGATACTACCACTCTATGATGGCACAGTGGATCTCTCTTGTTCCTTGACGTACTGTGGATAACCAAAATGGTCCATCATCCAAGGAAGCAATGACTTGAGATATATTCTTGTCATTTATGTGAATGGTTGTTAGGTTTGTGGGGTTATTTAAGTTTTCATGTGGAGATCAGTATTGAATGAAAGACAGCATGTTTGTATATTGATGTTTTTTTCAGCTATTGTGGTAGAGTACCATCCCTTCTGTTTAAATTATCCTGTGTTTCCGTTTTTGAAGGGATATAAGTGGAAGAAGTAATGGTATTTGGAGGACGTGAGAGTATTGAAATATGAAGAAAATGTCCTGTTTGTGCTTCAGGTGTGGAGTGTGCCCAAGTTGTGGCAATCGATTCCCAATCTGCGTTGCCACCGGACGCCCTCTCATGGACATGTCTCTCACATGGACATGTACGGTCTGTAAGCACAGTGCATCAGAACAAGACATGACTGTGCGTCGAAGCTGCCCACTGTGTCATGGCCCTGTTCAAATGTAAACCACCTCTGACACTAATGAAGTTTTTTTATTAATTAACTTAAAAGTAATTTATTGCTAATTCATTTTTAATTTATACAAGTGGGTGGTTTATTTTTACATTGGATCTCATTCTTATCAGGGCCAGCAGATGCCCAAATGCTGCACTTGGCAAGATGAAATTCTGCTCCTCCTTAGTTATAAACAATTAAGTTTGATCTAATTAATAACATGAAATTCAAAGACTGTTATGTGAGTCATGAGTATTACAACATGTTTGTTTATGTTGTTGCAAAATGTGTTTAGATTAATGGTCATCATACAAAGATAAGATCAGCAGAATTAATTTTCTTGTAACAATGCCAATTGAAAGAAGGTTGTGAAATGTGCCGTCCATAAAATGTTGCTGCCGCAGGTGGGCACTTAGTTTGACTGTGCTATCCTGCGGGCCTTGTTTCTTATTTCATTTCCGGTATGGTGAAAAGAACACAATATGAAATGTTAAATCATATTGCTGTAACTTTTAATGCATTGAGTAGTGACAGTTATGTCTTATTTGTTTGTTGGTGTTTTGTAGTTGCAGGTATTTTATCTGCTGTCTGTTTAAAAACTACAAAAGTAAGACAAGTTCCAACCTGGAAACTGAGAAACAACAAAGCATACCTTATTTCTTTATGTAAATAGGACTTACTTAAGTGGGAGATGGAAAGAGAAAATACTGTAAATACATTAAATGGGGTAAGAAGTGAGCTATACGTAGGGGCCTGCAGAGACATATGTAAGGAATTTATACACAAAATCTTTCTGCCTATCAGTGCTTACTGCTATCTTTCCTAGCATAATGGAATTACCATTGTTAAGAAGCATACTGAAATGTAATTGTTATTGAAATTTTCCAACAAGACATTTTCTCTTGTTTGTAAATAAAGTCAGTAAAAGATATATCTACCCCCATGGTAAGCTGTGAATTTCCTTTGGGCACTTAGTAATCACTTGTTGGTACAGAGACTCGCTACATCTGGGCATACCACAGTTTGAACCCCTGTTGGGATGAGATTTTTCATTCCTGTCCAGACCACCTAAGGTCCAGCCAGCTTCCTGTACAATGTGCACTGAGCCCTTCCCATGCAAAAAGTGGCCACAGTGTGGCCTTGACAACCCACCCCTAATGTAGCACTAAGGGATACTGTGCTCCCTTTTGTGTACCTTCAGGACATGTTATAGGGTGACCTTTACCTTTTGCCATTTCCAAGTAATTATTAAGTTGAAAAATCACGACCATTGTTACAAAAGTTTGGTACCGGATCCTGTGTTAATTCAGTTCAGTCCAGTTCTCGTGTTGCCAATGTGCCCATTGTAATACATTTTAACTATGACTGTGTCCTGTCAGTATGTCCAATTTTGAGGTGTAATTTTGTTCATTTTCCATCTGTAGTAGGTTAAAACATTCCTACACACCCTAATCCTCATCCTCCACCTATTTATTTATTTTCATGAACTAAACTGGAGTGGACTGTTAATTTGCTTTTACTGTACCCATATCCTTAATGTGTAGTTTGTATTGAATGTTTCCTTGTGCATCCATAATCTCTTCATCCTAATGATTTATACTGCAGAGCAAGCTTTGGAATGAACTGTGTATAGGGATAGTATTTTATATGACAACTTATGCTAGGCAACTGTCGCCAGCTCACTGAATACACACACCTTAAATGTGCAATGAACGTGTTCTCTGGGTATGGCATGTGCTTGCACATTGAAAGAAAACATTTCCAATAATTCATTTAAGTGTGGTGAATTGAAACCAAATATTAATTGCAACACATTGAAATTAGGCTTGCATGACTCAAAAAGCGCTGAGGGCCATACTGCTCCAAAGAAAACGGCTCTAGGTTATGGGTACATTCCCAGGGGGGGATAATTTATTCATAATTATCTAATTAAATAAATGATTTTGTTTGTATTCTTAATTATAAATCGTAGGAAAACGAAAAAAAAAAATACACGTCTTGTTAAAAGAAAACATTTGTTTTTCCTAATCACTTGTAATCTTAATGACAAATGTTACATCTCTTTTCGGTAACAAGTGTGTCATTCGGGAATCATATACGAAGTGGATATTTCAAGTCTTCCAAACGGTCGTTTCGTACAGGAGATTGTTGCATGTTCTTATGTTCATAGCGGAGAATTTAAAAATATGTATACATTATTTCCGAACGTTGTCACGGGCCGTGCATTGCGTTGCATGTGTCCCGCGGGCCATTATGTTACATGGGCCTGCTTTCAATAAAACGTGTTGGTCCCCAAATAACGAGAGATCGGAATAGCGGCGAGTGGTGTATTGCATACTGCAATGCGAGACGGTCAGAGCAAACGGCGACATACATTGTCAGATACAACAATTTCGCTGTATCGCTTTGGTGTAAGGTATTACCACCACTATTCAAGGACGTCACGGAATTTCTACAGAAAGCAGCATCGTAGTTGTAATCCGTGGCTATTTCTGTCGTAAGGGTTCTAATATAATTCTATGAAACATTTGCTACGGGTAGTCTGTACAATTTGCTTTAATTAGAAATAGAATATTTTAATACAGAGATCAAATTTGCTAATCGAATTTGGTTACTTGTGACTGGTTTATTTCAAGATTGATATGGTATGAAATGACACGATGTACTGGTACGATTGGAGTTCATTGGAATCAGAAGTATTCGTGATCAGGATAAAGAGTTATATGGAAATAAATAGTTTTCAGGGTTAGTTTTCCCTACGCGGCACGCTACCTGGAAGAGAAAGTATTTCTATGCATGATCCGGACATTTTGAATTGCAATGTGTTCTGCTGCATTTCTCATTCTTACAGTATCCCATTACACCAACCAATGAAATTTTACCACGAAATTTAGTAACGGTCACGGATTACTAGCCATATTGTGTGACACATGAGGTAGCCGAGATGTTGGGGTTGAGGTGCTAGGTTGAGTAGAGGGATATCGAGAGAAGTGGCAAGTGTTAATGTGGTATTTGTTTGCGACAGTAGTGAAGAATTATTTATAAACTGTAGATACACTTCACCAATACATTGTCAGTCATGATTGCGTTGTTTGGTGAGTACTGTTTATAATTTTACAGAATGAAGGATGCCGCTTTAACTGCCAACAACACAGTTGTGTTCTGCTTTGGGATATTATTGTAACTTGTGTTGGGTGTTCTGTTTATTTTAATGTTACATATTGTGTTCCAGGTGTCCTGACAGTTTTTATGTCCGCCTGTTATGCCTTGTATCCATCAAGTTCTGAAGTGGTCGATTTAAATCCGGCTAATTTTGATCGTCTAGTCATGCAAAGTGATGCCGTTTGGATAGTAGAATTTTATGCACCTTGGTGTGGTCACTGTCAGCAGTTCGTGCCGGAATATTCGAAAGCCGCGACAGCACTGAAGGTAAAATGTGTTTATCAAGAAGTTAAACATGTGTTAAGTGGTTTACATGTCGAAGCCTGCCCACCCCCATGACACATGTGGATTTTACACACATACACGCACACATGCAATTTCAACGGTGTTCTCCTGTTTCTTTTTTGTGGCATTGTTTCATGAAAATGCAGTTTCATGATCTGTTGTAGGACCAAACCAATATATTGTATACTACAATTAATGGAGTTGTTTGTTACAGCTGTTGATCCACATCATGTAAGAGGGTAAAGTTTTCTCTGTGATTGATTAATCACTGTACCATGAAGGCATTTTGGGAGGTGAAAGTATAGCTTCACGTTCCTTTATCCATGGCACTATACTGTGTATACTTGAATTTCATGTTATACTGTAAACATAGCAGTGATGAATCACCTTAAGAATGATAATTAACTAAACTTCCAGTTTTTGTACACTGCGCCTGTTTTAAATCTGAATTCATAAAGTTTTATTTTTCTTGTAGGGTGTTATCAAAGTTGGAGCTGTAAATGTTGATGAACATAAATCACTTGGTGGACAGTATGGTGTGAAAGGTTTCCCAACCATTAAGGTCTTTGGTGCAAATAAGAATAAGCCTGATGAATATAATGGACCAAGAACAGCACAGGGGCTGGTGGATGCCGGTTTTGATGCTTTGAGAGGCAAAGTATCAGGTCAGATGTCTGGTAAGAAGAGTGGAGGTTCGAGTTCAGATGGCAACAAAAAGGTGAGCTGCTTTGGGAAGTTAGTACTCCATCTGTTAGATTCTTATTACCACACTAGTTGCAGTCCAAAGAGTGGCTACATACTTCAGAAATTTAAAGTGGCTGCATTTTTAAGACATGCTATGTAATCTCTGTTTTGTTTTCCACAAAATGCCATTTATTTCATAATTTTATCTTTTTCTCTTCAAATAATGTAGTCTTTTTTGTAAATCTTGTGCTAAAATTTAAACAGCCACCTCAGTAAGCTAAAAGTTAGTGTTAAGTGGGAAAGGTGTATTATGTTATGCTGTCAGCTCAGCACACCTGAAACATAATATGTTAAAGTGAGAGAATGTAGGAATTTGGTTGTGACATAGCTGACTCTGATTAAGTCTGCATAATTACAGAAGTTTTCACCTGGATACATTGTAAACAACAATTGCACAATATAATTAAGTACCCTCATGTTGAATCTGTTTGTTTTCTCGTGTTCCAGGGTGATCCGAAGGATGTGATAGAATTGACAGATTCAAACTTTGATTCATTGGTGTTAAATTCAGAAGACATGTGGTTGGTGGAATTTTATGCACCATGGTGTGGCCATTGTAAGAACTTAGCCCCTCATTGGGCCCAAGCAGCTAGTGATCTTAAAGGGAAGGTAAGGAGAAGTAATAATACTGTAGTCCTTGAGAAGGCAGTAATCATTCAGCTGTACGTACATCTGCATCAGGTTGTATTTTATGTGGCAAAGTCAGGCTTTGTTGCATAGTAATACAACTTTATGCACTTAAATGTGCTGCTTGTTTTGGCAGTTGCTGCCATTGTCAGTTGTCGCGTACACAGCTACCATATTGCAGTGCCTGTGCCATATATGACAGGTGCATATAGTGAAGTTCAGTGCATATTCCAGTACATCTGTATCAGAACTGTGGCTTCGAATCATTTGGCTGTTTGAAAAATCTGTTGTTTATGAAACCTGGAGTTGGGTTACCATGTGTGCAGGGCTTGATGCCATACCCAGGTCCTAAGCCAGATGAATCTGTGTCCTCACATCACATTTCTTTAACATCCATTCTGATTTTGTACTGCCTTGGTCTAACAAGTGGCTCTTCCTTTCCAAACTGAAATATTATGTGTATTTTTTATCTCGTCCATGTGTGCTGCATGCCAGCACATCTCGTCCTCATCTTTTGGTCAGTTCAGTAACATGTGAAGAATACAGATTTTGAAGTTCTTATTGTGCAGGTTGCTCTGTCGTCCTTTTGGGTGGAAATAAAACTGAACGTCATAAAGATGAAATTCAGATACACAGAGACAGGATACCACCCCACAGCATGACTAGTCATTTAAATGCATCCATACTTAAGGGTTTAATGTGCATATTATGAACAAATAAAATGGGACAATTTGACAGAAGCCATCCCGTTGTGCAATAGCAATTGTATAATGTATTATATACCGTCAGTACACAACAACATCAATATAGTAATATAATGTATGCAATAGGTTACACTGTGGCAACATGTTTCGACCGTAAATGGTCATCATCAGGCCAATAAAGAACATTTTGTTTAAGGTACAGAAAGGTAGTACTCAATGGGGTGCCATTTTGTTTACAGTGGAATATAAAATAATATATAAAGAAATCCTTATTTACAATTAAAACAATTAAAATTAAGCAGTAAACAATTAGATGAAGATCTTCTAAATGCTTTGTTATTGTGGGCATCAATCTGGTTGCTAAAACAATAGTATTCTACCAATACCGATACATAGATAAAATACTATTGTTTTAGCAACCAGATTGATGCCCACAACAACATAACATTTTGATCTTTATCTACTTGTTTACAGTTTAATTTTAATTGTTTTAATTGTAAATAAGAATATCTTTATACATTATTTTATATTCCACTGTAAACAAAATGGCACCCCATTGAGTACTACCTTTCTGTACGTTAAACAAAATGTTCTTTATCGGCTTTATGATGACCATTTACGGTCGAAACATGTAGCCACAGTGTAACCTATTGCATACATTATATTAGTATATTGATGTTCTTGTGTACTGACGGTATATAGTATATTATACAAAATGGGACAAGTTTTTAATGAAAGCACAGAACTGCAAGGAGCTTATGATGTGTTACTTGTTACAGGTTAAACTTGGTGCTTTGGATGCTACTGTCCATACTGTCAAATCCGGCCAGTATGGTGTTCAAGGTTACCCAACCATCAAATACTTTCCTCCTGGAAAGAAGGATGCCAGCTCTGCTTCTGAGTACAGTGGTGGACGTACAGGCAGTGAGATAGTTAGCTGGGCATTAGAGATGCTATCAGAGAATGTCCCTGCTCCGGAAGTCAAACAGGTATTCCTCTTTTACAGTGTTCAAAAGAGAGGGGTGGGGTTTGGGGATGCTCTTTCTTGGAAATACTCAAGAGGCATCACAGTAACTATTGTATCCCTAGATTCTTCCACTCAAATAGCTTCACAGACAGCTGCAGATGTCAGAGTTTAGTTTTAAATGATCATTACAAACACTGTTTATAATTTCCTGGGGGATGGATTGGCAGGGAATATTCAGTTCCATGACCACCTAGGAGCCTCACCGTGACAGCTCTTGATTTCTTCTTTTGGGGATTTGTAAAGGATTATGTTTGCAAGGTAAAATTTGAAATCTGGTCCATTTGAAAGAAGGAATTCAGGAAGCAACTGAGCAGGTAGCTTGGGTTATGTTAGACAGCGTAAATGGTAGGAAGTGGAATATCCTGTGGACATGTGCAGAGCCACCAACAGTGGACACGTGGCAATGTACTAATGTACATTATAAATGATTTGACCTACTCTATGATTTTGTGATTTTAATTTCTTGATTCATTTTATCATTTTCCAAATATAAGCTCTTGAAACCCCACCATTCTTTTTTTGATACCTGTTTTATTAGCAGGGATTGATTTGCTATACAGTTTTCATAATATTTTGATGCACAAGTGGATGGAAACAAAAGACCCTGAGTGTCCATATCCTATCTAGTGTCACAAAGCTAGGATTCCATGGTTATTCTTTTCGTCTTTGATCAAATTTATTTTAAAATGAAGACACTTATTTCGTAGCTGCAGATTTATATTCCTCATAATTCATTGATATTTTATTAGGGCAGACGAGCTGTGACAAGACCTACTCCATTTTTGATACTTTGTATGCCTCTTTTATCTCTGTCAGTCTTCCTGCATTTCCTTATCAACATTGTCCGTGTCTTGTTATCTCCATGGTTTTGATCTTTACTCCTTAAGCTTTCAAGCTGTGTTTATAATTTCACCACTTCGTTTAGTGCTTGTAGCATTAGATCATGCCTAATGCCTTACTTTATAATCTTCTTTTCTGTTTCTTAATAGGGTGTATAAATGCCATCATCTTGCTCATAAAGAAATATCAAAGAAAATAAAATTAAGACTAAAGTACAGAATAATAGACAAAACGTTAACATATGCATCAGAAAGTTGGACACTAAAAAAGACAGATAGAAAGTAATTGAACATTTTTGAAAAGAAAGTGTATAGAAGAATTTTAGGCCCAGTATATGACAATGAAAACGAAAATTGAAGGGTATTAACCAATAAAGAAATTTATGCA
>Ga0136643_10012620_pt1 | contig 12591 bp, 6 predicted proteins | sample TergutLab28metaG_FD_96883 | JGI IMG/M metagenome (GOLD analysis project Ga0136643, IMG submission 96883) | Labiotermes labralis P1 segment gut microbial communities from Petit-Saut dam, French Guiana - Lab288 P1 (version 3) (version 3) | ecosystem: Host-associated > Arthropoda: Insects >...
CGGAGATCCGAGTGGGGGAGAAGTTTACCTCCGGATTGTTTCGTCTCCAGAGCAAGCATTCCGCATGTGAGTGTTTCTGAACAGAATTTTTTTTACAGGGAGGGGTTGATAACACCTCGCCCAACCCCCAGGCTGAAGGACCACTCCTCGTCGGCTGTCCGCGACTGCTTATTCAATTTATTCGCGGCTACCCTCCTTATCGGAGGCCGTTCCTCTATCCGCAACCTGAGGACGCGCCATGCCGTGGTTACAGGGACCCAGAGACCTATCTTTATTATTTACATATTCATCTGACCTATTTCCATTTGCGTTTGGTAGTTAATTTACATCGTGCTTGTACCGCCCTGTAAGAATTACTTGTCACTGACCAAGTGCACCCTCATCGATGAACTTTCAGTACAGGGTTTTCATTGCATGGCGTTGAGTAAGCGCTGAACTAATTAATTGGTCCTTTCGGTAGACGTACGATTCGGAAACTGTGTAGGACTAATGTACTATGCAGACCTTGTTGGGCTGTGTAGGGCTGCCTGTAGGAATTCTCGTGTGTTAGTGCGGTACGTGAATGTCTGGTGACTGACGTGTGTGTTACGAAGTTGTGAAGGTCAGTAATACGCGTCAGAATCGGGGATAGGTGTGGTTACCTGTAAACATGGGTACTTCGATATGGATATCAAATAGGCGTATTTGAAATCACTGCGTGTAACACGTAACTGGTTTTGCGATTGACGTCGCTAGGCCACGTGCAAGTAGCAACTCTGATCGATGTGAACGGATTGTAACTAAATTTGGTATTCCGAAACCGAATTAGGAATGACTTGTAGGTTGAACCGCCATCTGTATGCACTTCTTTATTGCTGTTTATAGCAAGCGAATTTGATATATATAAGTTCAGGGCCGGAATTACTGATCGGATGAAGGTTAAAACACATTACGTAATCTACATTGCTACATTATCTTCATACAAGTGTTTTGTTTTCGAGGGAATTTCCGTCAGATATGAAAGACGTTATTATGACGATACGTATAAGAAATTGCCTGGTGTCGTGGATTGCAACATCAATTGTGTATGTGCGGTCGGACACTGTTCATCATTGACCAGGTTGCTATGATGGTATGCTGTAGATTTGTATTCGTCATATATCTGGTTGTCGGCCGGCTAACTGGCTACCTTGACTGAGGCTTTTCATGATTTTCCTCAGGTTTCCACGCGAATGCAGGATAATGCCGTCAAGCACGATGAAAAACCCGCCTCTATCAGTCCGTAGGTACTTACCATTCATTGTGTGGCCCGGCGTGGCAGTCGGCATAGCGACTCGCTGCGGGGTGTACGGTCCTGGAATCGAATCCCGGCGGAGGCGAAATTTTCTTCACCAGTCCAGTCCGTCCTTGTGGTACGGGGGGTACGGGGTCTGTTTCCCGGGGGTAAAGCGGCCGAGTCGTGGCGTTGACCACCCACCCCCATCTAGGGCCGAGGTTAAAGAAAGAGTAGAGTTATATTTTCTACTCCCCCTCTCGAGTCTTCATGGCTTGTTCTAGGGCGGAATTGACTTTTCACCTTTATTCCATCATGTTCATCTTAACGCTTCTAATTTTAAACGGCGTTTGTACATCTTCTTCTTCTTCTTCTTCTGGCATTAAAGCCCTTGGTGGACCTAAGGCTCTTCCAAAATTGTCTCCCCCTGAACTCGGTCCTGCGAGTTACGCCTCCAGTTCCTTTCGCCCACATTCTTTAGTTCTTCCCCAACTGTCCCATGTCACCTCAGTTTTGGTTTTCGTACACGTGGTTTGCCGTCTTGTTAAAGAAGAGTAAGCTTTCTGCAAGGACTCAATTCTTGGCCTCAAAAGAGGTGTCCCAAACACCTCAATCGTCCTATTTTTATCACTTGAACTATGCCTAGTTCATAATAGAATTTATAAAGCTCGTTTTTGTGTCTTGTTCTCCATATACCATTTTTTTTTATAGAACCGTTGTTTGTAAACACGTCGCTTTCCGCTCGATCCCTCAGTGAATAGGAGCATCAAAATTGTTTGTTAACTCGGTCTTGGAGCCATACCACATAATATTCAAGGGGTTTAAGGATAAAATGAAGCATCTATCACAGTGTTTCTACAAAGAAATGGGGGGGGGAAAGAAAAATAGTAAACGCTTGTTTTTTTTTGGGGGGGGGGGAGTCAATTTTTCGCAGATTTTCGCTTTTCGCGGGTTTGGAACCTAACCCCGCGAAAAGCGTGGGATGAATATATATATATATATATATATATATATATATGTGTGTGTGTGTGTGTGTGTGTATATATATATATATGGTGGTGCTTTTAAATAATGAGATTGCGCAGAGATACTGACTTCTCTAAAGTACATATTAGGCTACTACCTGCTACTGAAACTTTTCCAGGTCGCATGCCACCGTGCGCTCCGTTACGTTGACGTAGTGTAGAATATTTTTTTTCATACGCTCGTAACTTGCTGTGATCATGCTTTGTAAGGTAGTTGAACAAAGAGCGAACATAATATTTCTTGGGAAACTGGGGATAGGTCCCACCGAAATATTCAGTTTTGTTACGAGAGGCATGTGGACAAGAAGGCGGAGTTACTGAAAGAAGTCTTACGAAGTGATATCAGGGGAAGATTCGAGGCCTGGAAGGCTAGTATGGGGCGTTGCGTAGCTTCCGTTAAACTTCGAAGGCGGTGAAGTGTAGAGACAGCAGTCTCCTTTATAAAACATTTCTTGGAAACCAGTCTCATTTCTTAATAGCCCCACCTTACGTTATTTAATAAGTATCGATTGATAGCAGTGCAGTCTTCTTGCACCTTTAAACGGTTGATGCATGGGATTTTGCTGAAAACAGTAGGAGTAGGGTGTTAATTCCGTAGAATTCATCTTCCAAATAAGCTTTTGAAAACATTAACGATTTGCGAACTTTCTCCACATTTTAGTCTGTTCGACCTGTAGAGGGACATCCTGAAGGCAGCCAGTCTTGACCGAAGTTGTCCCGCTCTTGAATCGAGAAAACCATTGAAAAATGTGTTTTCTCCTCAAGGTATTGTCACCGAAAGTTGTTTTGAGCATATCGTGTATTTACAGTGCAGCTTTCCCGAGTCCCAAGCAAAACTTAACGCCGATAGTTTGTTTCTTAAAATCGGGCATTATAAAATCGCGCATCGCACTTAACAGGCACAGCAGTTAACACCTGCTCAGAAGCGACACCAACTGACTCAGAAGATAGCGCTTTTGCGGCGTCTGATGACACAGAAAGCTGTATTGCCGTTTTCTGCCCTAGTGCAGTGTTTGTTTTATCCCATTCGTTTTTTATTACTTCGTGCGCAGTTTATCTTTGTTGTGTTGACAAATTAAACAGACAGTGTGTTAATTGGAAATTGTATGTATTTTTAAAATTTTGAAACTAGATTAAAATATACTAAAAGGCAAAAAAATGTTTTCTGGTTTCAAACACAACAATATATTTTATTTTACTTTTATCTTGACATATAGCAGTCAATTGACCATCATCAGCCCATCTGTACAAAACATAATCAGGTGCATGCGGTGCAAAAACATAAAATAAAATAAATTGTGTTACTTGAAAATGTTATGTAGTTTTAGTGCGAAGCTGACACCTTCTAGTCATGAGGTCTAAATAGCCTTACGTTCTATGTGCTTGGTGCTTAGGCGGAGGAGCCACTGTAGTTTGGGACTTGGCTTTGCCGCTCTCGAAGCTAGGGACGCGAATGGGAAACAAAGCCGGAGAGCTGAGTTCCGATATGTACTAACCCTCGCCCATCATATTATTCAGTAACTTTCTGGCATTTCAGCCACGCAGGATATGATGGTTTATTTCATCCCTGTCTTCATACCTTATGCAAAAGACGGCAGCTTATATTCACAGCCTCCACTTTTTTTTTTAATACCCACGCCTAGATATTCCCGGTAGTCGTACCAATGTGAGATTAATTTTGGAACAAAAATTTGTTTTACAGAACGTGAAAGTGGGTGCGTTGTTTACATATTTGCACAACGTTTCGTAATTCCATCTGAGCTCAGCCAGTAGATAGCAGTATCTATATCTGCAGTTCTTCACGTTAGATAAAACTGTTACTTGACATTTCTGCAGTGGTAAAGTTTTTTGTCCTATTATCCGAGGTCAGGATACCAGGCAGAATTGAATTGAGGTCAGTAAGGAGATCAACTGGTTGTTTTTATCGTATTTGTATTAATGTTGCATTGAAGCCCTGGTTGCCATCTGTGTCCGTACCCATAGTACAAGACAGTTTTATTGTCTTATGGCGTTTTGCTGAACGTTCGGTTCTTTGGATGGTTACGGAGGTTTAAGAATTGTGATTATTGGATACTGAGGGCTCACTGTCTGAAAATTTGAGCAAACGAAGAACGATACAGACGAACTGAAGTATATGTAAGGAGCTGGTAAGTTTGGAAGAGAAGAAGAAGGCAGGATGCAGTTAAACTATTGTAATACCCGTTGAGAGTTCAAATGAAAGTCTAACTTTGAGTTCCTCAAGTACCGCTTCGTCTGTGAGTACAGCAAAGGAACATCGCAAGCGCTCGTTGCTGTTTTTTTTTTTCGTAAGGGTGATAAAGTTGTGTGCTTCACAAAGATTAATATTATACAGAACTCAGTGATCAGGTATTGAATGGAGCTAGTGTTGCTCCCACCTCACAAATTCGCACGGTATTGTTGGCGAAGGTGGAAGTCTGAGTTTTTTCTTCATTCATAAAATAAATGGTCACGTTGTTTGATTCATGAATCGAGTGTGATTATTTAGCAATTTCTCCAGTAGTAACTGAGAGACGGGGTGCTGTGAGCAAATTCGAAATTTTCGTAGTTCGAATGTCGTGGTATAAATAGTCTGTCCGAGGTTTCCCTCGATAGCACCGGGAGAGTACAGTGGTTTTACACAGATCACAACTAGTCCCGTGTCTTGCTCTTTCATATCCGTCATGCCATTAGGAAAGCATCGCTAAATACGCAATTCATTTTTCTGTACGGCGCTGTTTTTATGTTCTGCATAAACGTACGAAGTGTCGGCAGGATTTGTTGTTAAGAGCACTGGGTTTTTTTTTTTAAGTGTGACGTCTTGATGTGTGTGTAAAATATGGACAGGTAAAATTAATAAGTCACAACACGACTTCTTCATAGACTAAAGGACTGTGTATTTAGTTCTGCGACATGTTTCGACCTACAAGTAGGTCATCCTCAAGCTCATACTGATCAAAAATATATTAAGGAATATAGATTATTTCATGCTGTATTCCTTAATATGTTTGTAATCAGTATTAGCCCGAGGATGAACTATTTGTAGGTCGAAACTTGGTGCCTGTGCAGTTGTCAGCGTTGTGTAGTAACTGTTATTAATTTCATCTTTCCACGTCTTACGGGATGTTACGTCCTGTCCACTTTTAAGTAGTTATCGACGTTTCGAAGAACCACAATGTCTTCATCTTCAGGATCAGATAGTCCAGTAAGACTGCTTTACTCCTCGTTAATGAATCGCGTACCCATAGAGCGGCGGAATTCTGAATTATTTATTTAACGACGCTTACGTAACAGCATGGCGGATATTAATCAGCAACGACGAACTGGTTCTGGCTTATTTAAAAGCAGCATACCTGTACTTCCTGGTGGTACCGAGGAAAACCGTGAAGTGGATATTCCAACGAGATATTGAAAGTCCGGCAGTTCTCAATTTACTGAGTGCGAAACATAGCACCGCAGCTGTGAGCATCGCGAGCAGAGTGCGAACAGTTACTGGCGTTTCGAGGGATCGTTGTACCATTATCTGCGGGGTCAAGCAGGCTTCTTGGACCCGCTTGACTCTGAAGATGAAGACACTACAGTCCTTCGGAACGTCGGTAAATTGAAGGGTCGTTACGGGTTAAAATCTCTGAAGACTTGAATCTTGAGGTTGCTTTTCCATCGAACATAAGTCGATGTTCGATGTCTCTGCTCGGTAGATACATAACCGGTTCAGGTGAGAAGCCGGTGATTAAAAAATGCAAAGACCGACCTGTCAGCAATGAGTTTACGCCATAGATCGAATGTGATGCCTGGGCTATTGCGGCATTTTTGTGCGGTCTCCAATTGAAATATTTTCAGCAGACCTGCATAAATGACGGGCGTCTTCTCGTCCCTGTGAAGTTCCTACTAAATCGCCCTTTCTGTTCTTCTTTACGCTTATAACAGCTCGATAACTGCTGAACGGATTATTATTGAACAGTATGAGGTATTTGTAGAGTCGTTTCAGTTTGGCTCAAATCGGACAAAAGTAACGAACACTGTACACGTACATGTCTGCAGTCATCGCAGTTGCAACTCGCAGAATGTTTACCGGAGTGAAAAATGTTTCGAACAGACGTTGCAGACAAGGATGCTGACATATTGTGTGGGTTATACATTTTCCATACATTTTGTGGTTTACGAGATGATATAATGAAACTGGCACTATGTACGTTTTCAAACTTGTATCTGAAACGGTGTAAAACTACTCCGAACATACGCCTGTCCGTTCTTACACGGAAGAAACAAAACAAAATTAGATTACATTTGTACTATGTTAGACATCAGGAATGTTTTAATGTAGTGATGTGCGGGAGAAGGGTATTGAAGCATACTTACTTACTCACTCACTTCATGGTGCAGAGTCCTTCTTGAGAAGCTAACCTGTTTGCAGCTAGTCAAGAAATTCCCCGCATTTTATGGAACCCGAAGGTACATTACCGCACTCACAAGCCTCCACCACCCGTCCCTATCCTGGCCATATACCCACATCCCACCTCCTGGAGATCCATCCTAATATTATCCACACATATACACCTAGGTCTCCACAGTGGATTGAAACATATATTTAATGAAATAGACACCTATCAGGGTAGACGTATTGACGCAGTGCAAGCATTTTGCGAGGCGGTTAGCGGGGTAGCAGGTACAGTACATGGAGGAAATGCGATTTTAAAAGCGGCCGCGCAGGTGATTTTCTAGCTTGTTAAAATAGCATTTCCTCTGTGCATGTGCTACTCCGCTAACCTTCAAGCAACACGCTTGCAGTGCGTCCATACCCAAAGTCTTAAAACGCGCGCACACACATACACACACACACACACACACAGATACATACATACATATACACTTTTCGTCTAATGCGTTTAATAACAGTTAATACAATTCATTTATTCAGTATGTATGTATGTATGTTTGGTGGGCCGGGATAGTATTTTCCTTATAGCGACTCGCTACGGGCTGGACGGTCCAAGGATCGAATCCCGGTTGTGGCTAGGTTTTCCGCATTCGTCCATACGGCCTCTGGGGCCCCTCCAGCCTCTTATACAATGGGTACCGGGTAATTGCGGGGGGGGGGGGGCACCCCCATCTAGCGCCGAGGCTAAAGGACTGTGCCTTCGTGACGGGTTATATGGTAACCTTTTTACCCTTATAGGTTAGTTTGTGTCTCCACTTTTTATTAGGATGTCAAGAGGTCAGTGTATCATTTACATTCCATTGCCTTGTTCGGTATTTTGTCTAGCTTAATTCGTAGTGTGTTGTAGTCCTGTCTTCAACTGTACAGATAGTCTTCGAAACATTGAATTTTTCAGTACTATCATATATCGTGTTTGAAAACTCAGTCCTTGATTGGTTGGGCTGGGCGACCGGAGCAGAGCCGAATAATTTCTAGTGTGTGGGTGGGCGGATGGGCGCTTTGATATAACAGCGTACATATTGCGATGGTCGGGGCGCCGAAACAAGGCTGAGGGCCAGGCTACGTAACGAAACTGACCACAGTTACCGCGTTCACACAACTACCGTCATGGTCGCGAGCAGTATCTCCGGAGCCATGCGCCGTCAAGGTAAACCTTTGCACGAGAGGCCGCTTTAGGTTCCCTTCCTGCTGCGCGTAATGTTTTGGATGTGCGTTTATTACCTAAAAATAGACTCCGCTGTGCTCGGTTGTAGCAGTCCTGGTTACCGTGTATCTTGAGTGAGGGTGTTTGTGTATTTTCGGAGTACTGCAGCACGGCATATGAAGATGCTCAAGTAGTTCACTGCAACCCAACCTTGGAGGTTTCTTTGCCTTAATTAGGGATGTTCAAAATTCTGCGAACATTATTTTCCCCACTGTACAGACCAGGTTGGTGTCACGGTATCATTCTTCACTTGACGGGTGTTCAGGAGCCAGTCCGCATCGGTCTGCCCAGACTTGGTACTCCAAATGAGAAAGAGATGCAATTTGTAAATTTGTAATTGAACGTGCGAACCGGTAGTAAAAATTCTAGCAAGGCTCTTCTCCTTATAAGCCTACTACATAGGTGTCCGATTTGAACGTAGACACTGGTGCCGTCCGACCAAAGAGGTTTTTCTGGTTTTTACTCATTCAGTCGTGGCTTTCGCCGGGCAGTTGCCTTAAAATAAGCCACGATCATACATTAATAATTCTTTCTTACCTGTTCTTTATCGTCTTCTGGTTTGATTTGATGTCATGATATCTGCAGTTGTAACAGCATAGTCAGATAACAAGAATTCTTGCCGCAGCACTTTTCTGTTGGGTTCGCGACGTGTCTTCGTCCTTGAGGCCTATTATAGGTTGGCGTAATGTATCTCTTCCGTATGTCTTCTGTTCCTGATAATATGCGCCGCCCGTCTTACGGGCATCACCTGACTTGGGATGTTAAATTCTGGGGATGTGTCGTAGTCTCATCTAGGGCTTGGATAAAACGAAAATTTCAGTTTGCTGGGAAATTGCATAGTGAAATACAGCATAAAACTGTCAATTACTCTGCGTTTAACGTAGAAACAAACGATGTAAATCTCTGTGTTATCTGAAAACCTGTCCGATTTTGAAAATATTTTTTTGCCATCTGTTGTGAGGGGGTTTTTACTGCATTGGAATCGCTTTGAACTAGTGACTCGGCGGTATTTGAAACCTTTGCGCTGTGTCTTGCTTGTCACAAAACAAGTGATATCTCTACACATTGGCGTAACTTGGGAGATCTAAGGGGGGCAAATGCCCCCCCCCCCAAATTTTTTCTACCTAAGAATTTTTTTTGATACAGAATTGAAGTCGGACAAATAAAAAATAGACATATTTTCTAAACGATTATTTGCGTGGTATAAAGACAGAAACAATGAAAAACTTGCGTTTTACAGGACGCAGAATAGAGGCATGGTCGATCCCCCCCCCACCTCAGTGTTATTCTCCAAGTTACACCTATATCTCTGCATTTCTTACAAATTAATGACACAGCAGTACGGGTGTTACTTGTATTACCTTCTTTGTTTGTAGTAAACGGAATACTGTTTGTAGTCTGCATGTTATAAGCCTTAACTTTGTTTCATACCGGATGTCACGGGTATATCGAAATACTGCAAGGACAGGCCAGAGTGACTCGTGAATTTTAACAGTTCCTGCTTGGAAAATGCATAGTAAAGGCTACTTGAATTACTGATTGTTCTACGCATATAGACTACAGAAACATAACCATTGCAGATAAAGATCCTTTGAAAACGTTGGAAAGTCCAAGTGTGCAAGAACGACAGATAACGCTGGAATTCATGATAACATTTGAGATATTAAAAGAGCGAGGTAATTTCTGACACCGTTCAGTTTGGAGACGTGGTATGCATTCTGTGGCTGTCGACCTTCTAGGTGGCCCGTGGGGCGTTTAGAACCTTAAGATTCTAATGAGCATCAGCTCCACATAAATTCCGTGGGGCATAAGAATAAATGAATCATCATCATCATCATCATCTTCTTCTTCTTCTTCATCTTCGATGGCACTACAGTCCAGACCTTCGCCGCCTTAATGTACTTCTCCCAGTCAGCTTCGTTTTATGACCTCTCTTTCCAATTTGTAATTTTACAAATATTAATATCTGTTTTTAAACAATTCCACCATCTGTTTTTTGGTCGTCCTCTTAGTCGACTTTCCTAAGGATTATTGTTCAATACATGACTTACTTTTCTTTTACTGTCCATTCAGTTAACATAACCAATCTAATTCAACCGACTTATTCTGACAGATGAAAGCATATCTGAATCTCCAAACAGCTGCATTAACTCTTGATTATATTGCTGTTTCCAATTTTCATGTACTTTAATTCCCCCAGACATCTTGAAAATTTTCTTTCAAAAGTAGCTAGCCGTGTAGCAGTATCTTTTTACTGTATCCCAGATTCTGCTTCGTTTGTTGCCACTGGTGTTACGGGTTTTTATTTTTTCTGCTCTGAGTACTAATTGGCTCTTTAGTAGCGGTAGAAGTGCAAAATGTGCTCTATTTGCATTGGTAATTCTTTTTTTCAGTGTTTGGTCTTAGTTCATTTTTATTTGTTTGGATTGTACCAAGGCATGTATAGTCGTTCGCTATTTCAAAATTATATTTTCCAAATTTTACACATTGATTTTCATTGTAAGGCATTCGTGATACTGTGATAAATTTTGTCTTTTTAAAATTTATTTCTTATCACATCTTATTTGTTTTTTCGACCTGTGATGTAAGTACTTCTTCAACCTCCTGTAATCTTTCCATAATAACCACATCATCAACATGCTATAATTTGGCTACATTTGTCAAATACGGTTCCCGAGTTTCTACTCCCAGTTATTCTCTTGTTCATATGACATGTGGAGATGGAACAGAGTGTTCCGAAACGTCGGCTTATAAAATTCGAACGCCGGGAAATTACCCAAAAGAAAGAATACAGTACTTTAGATCTTGTAATTGCAATTTCCAACACTATATTAAATAGCAAAAGGAGCAATTGCATCTCCTGTTCTCAAACTTTTTTTTTTAACTTTAAATTCGGAGGATGAATGTTTACCAATTTTAACCTTGGCATATATTTCATTATCTAAAATTCTGCACAATTTAACTAATTTCTTTGGGAAACCCAGTCAGTGCATTTACTCCATATTACCTTTCTCCATACAGTGACATATGCTATTTGAAAATCAATAAATAGTTGATGTACAGCTATATTTTTTCCTACGATTTTTCCAATGTTTGTCTCAAGGCAAAAATTTCATCAACGTTTGATCTTCCCCTTTGAAAGCCTCCTTGGTATTCTGATATTATTTCCTCAGCACAAGGTAATATTTGCCAGAATTTTATGTGTTGTACATAGCAGTGTGACTGCTCTGTAATTGTCACACATAATCACGTCTCCTTCTTATGAATTGGACATATAATGCTGTGTTTCCACTCATGTGATAACGATAATACCATGTTTCCTCTCATGTGATACGATCTCTTCCACACATTTTTGAAATGAGTTCATAAAAGATCTTGAGCTCTTTTCCTCCCTCTGTAATAAATTCTGCCGGGAATTCATTATGTCTAATTGTTTTTACATTTTTCAATTTACTTATTGCCATGTCTGTATCTATATAATGTGGTGGCTGAACATATGGTTTTGCAGTTTTTACGTACATTGTCCACTCTTCACCACTGGCATTGTCCATTAGCTCTTGCAGTTCAAAGTGCTTCTCGTAATATTCAGACCACCTTTGCAGGACTGTCTTTGTTCCTTACCATCCTTATCTCTAATCAGTAATTATTTGAGGTTTGAGTCCTTTTCTCACAGTATTCTTCTTGATAAATTTTATTTTGCTTCATTGTTGTTATAAACAATTTTCGTTTGCTGTAGCTTTGATTTAAATAGACTCTACTTTTTTGTCTAATAATAATATTTATTAACTGCAATTGGATTGCCATCCGGTGGCAGTGGTTATTTTACATGTATACAAAATATGAAATTGGTTACTAATAAATTTAAGTCGGGAGGGCTGCATGAGAAGCATGTACTGGCAACTTCGAATCTTGGGAATCACTCAGCATTTGCTTCCAGAAACAGGGAAATCAAGAAAAACCTATGTCGAAGTGGCCGGTTACAGGACCTTCCAATTACTGACTTCTAGCCAGCAGTCCGGCGTCTAAAAGCAGTCCGGCATCTACAGGGTAAGTCCGTCTGGGATTTCCGACCTCTGCGGTACAGTAGCCGGGTTGGTCACGCGGAAGGGGAGCATGTCAACAGAGGAAGAGAGACTCCAAGTTTCTGTCCTACCATACAGGTGCTCGACATGTCCATTCTTGGTGACGCGGCAGATGTCAATCCTGCCACACACGTTGCAACATCAGGCGGTCGATAGCAGCGACTGCCTACACGATCCTTTGTTGCAGCTGTGGTAAATTGTGTGGCATATGGGGCACATACACACGATCCTTGATGTAACCCCATAAGAAAAAATCGCAGGGGGTTAGGTCAGGTGACCGTGGAGGCCAGGTAAGAAGAGGAGAGTCATTGTGAGAAGCGCGCCCAATCCAGCGACTGGGAAGATTAGCGTTGAGGTGAGCACGGACGTCAAAATGGAAGTGTGGCGGGCCCCCGTCTTGTTGGAAAATGAAGTCCTCGCTATCATCCTGTAATCGTGTCATTAGCCACAGTTGCAGCCTGACCAGGTACTTGATACCGGTAACAGGTGGTTCCGCAAAAAAAAAACAATGGTCCGTAACATTTGCAAGGGCAAACGGCAAAAAAAACATTGAATTTTGGCGTAAAACGGAACAGTTCCATCCTTGCATTCAG
>Ga0136643_10012621_pt1 | contig 12591 bp, 14 predicted proteins | sample TergutLab28metaG_FD_96883 | JGI IMG/M metagenome (GOLD analysis project Ga0136643, IMG submission 96883) | Labiotermes labralis P1 segment gut microbial communities from Petit-Saut dam, French Guiana - Lab288 P1 (version 3) (version 3) | ecosystem: Host-associated > Arthropoda: Insects >...
AAGCTACAATGCCAAGAACTGGTGTTGCTGGTATACCATTGCATATTTATTTGATGCTTATTGGTTCTGTTGTTATGGCTTCTGGTGTAGCTCTTGCTGTACGTAGGCAGGTTGTTAGGGTAAAGGCTGGTAAGTAGAAATTGCAAAGCCGCACCCCAAGGTGCGGCTTTTTGAATGTAAAATATTTATGAAATTTTTTAAGGGGTACAAATCAGGCATGGTCGATGACCGACTTCGACTGCCTCGTTTCTATTAATAAAATATACTCGGTTATGAGGGGCGGGCAGCGAACGACAGTCAATGGCATGGAATATCAAAGAGTTTATGTTGCCGATAAATTTATATTCCGCAATTTCCTCTTGTAATGTTTCTGGTTCGGTTTGTGCGGTAGAAGTTGCGGCTTGTGTTGTTGTAACTTGCGCTGCCGCAGTCTGTGGAGTGGTTGCGGTTGCCGCTGTCGTTTGTGTTTCGGTATGCTGTGTGGTTGTTGGCTCGTAGGCAATATAGGCTTCGCTGTGACCATCCACTTCTTCTTCATAATCAAGGTGCTCGTCCAAAACAGTATAAACATCTGCTTCATGCGGAATGACAATGTATTCGTCATCGTTCGCCAAACGGCACGCCGCAAGCCCGAAGCATAAAAGTAAAGTAATTGCCAGCCAAAATCTTTTTAACACAACAAACCTCCGCATTCTCTGACATTATTTTTGTAATTATACTATATTTTTTCAAAAGTTTCAAGCGAAAAAAATAGAGGCGGTTAAAAACCACCTCTATTTTGCAACAGCAGAAGCATTAACAGAGGCACAATGCTTGGGCTATGGGAAGCATTTTGGGGTGTTTCGCTTTGATGCCCGCAAGAAGGGTCAATATCATAAACTCCATCAGCATGTATTGAATTTTGGACGCTTATTGATGATTGTTTTATTGGTAGGTTTTGTGATGATTGCGGCAAATGCTTGTTCATGTTTTGCAAGGTTTGGATTGTGTGCAAAATGTCAATGGTGCTTGACAGCGACTGTTGCACGCTTGTGTCCACAAAGGGCTTTAATGCTTCAAGCAAACGTGTATTTTTGCACGGGTTTTTCTTTATGCGTTTACTTTCGCTGTCCATTGCTTTTTGAATCGGCGAAACATATTTTTCTGTCAGCATAGAGCGCACCAAATGCGCCGCTTGATTGACATCTGTTTGTATCAAGTTTTGAGCAAATACTTCGTTCATTTTATAACCCCCATCTCATTAAATCTAATACGCCCCAACCTTGACGGTTTGGTGGTAATCTCAAATTTTTTGCAGTTTGCTTTATAAGCAGTTTCACTTCGTTTGGCGTAAGCCTAGGCTGTTTTTCTAACAACAGGCTAATCGCCCCCGCTACCGCAGGTGAAGCCATTGATGTACCGCTCATTTTCACGTAATGCTCCCCAACCCGCCGCAAACCCCGCAGACGCTCGGCAGAAAGCTCTGGGCTATTTGACAGTGCAGAAACCACATTGCAGCCTGCAGCCAAAACATCGGGTTTTACAATACATTCGCTTGTTGGGCCCCTGCCGGAAAAGTGCCGCATGGGTTTACCGCTGGCATCCTCGCAGTCCTCATCATCAAATGCACCTACTGTAATGACTTTTCGGCTAGTGCCCGGAGATGTTATAGAGCTTTGTTTAGGGCCGTTATTGCCTGCGGCAACAACCATAACAATCCCTGCATCCCAAGCGGCTTCCACGGCTTTTACCAATGGGTCGCTGCTACCAACATCCACCGTTCCAATACTTAAATTTGCCACACGAATATTGTATTGCCGAGCATTGTCAATAATCCACTGTATTCCTGCCAACGCATCACCGCTGTTGCCGCGCCCTTCTGCATCAAGCACCTTTACCGATGCAATGGCAGCATTTGGGTTTGCTCCCGCATACCGCCCGCCAGAAGCAAAGCCATTACCCGCCGCAACAGCGGAAACATGCGTCCCATGGGCATTATCGTCGTATGGACTGCTTCGCCTGTTAACAAAATCTACTGCCGCCACAATGCGGTTATGGGGTGCAGTTAAATCTTGTACGGGTGCAACGCCTGTATCCAAAATTGCGATTGTTACAGGGGGGATGTGTCTATACACCATCACAAACCTCCAAAATAGTTATTTGATATAATATGGAGGGACAAAAACCAGCGAAACTTGGCATAACGCAATAAAAAGTGGACACTTTTGAAAGTGTCCACTTGCAAATATAAAATGAAAATTCATTATCTTGCAGCCAAAACCGCTTCGACTTCTCGCATGGTTGCTCCATCTCGCAACATTTCATAAATTTCGCTGTCTTCCAAAATGTTTATAACTTCGCCTCTCCAAACAATAAGAAGCTCGCTCCAATTAGAGATGCGGTAGCGAAGAGGGATGTCAACAGCTATAAAATCCGCATAACTTACACCGTGATGCTGCAATAGCTCGTCTAAACTGTCAAACCTACGCATTTGCCCATTATTTTGGCAAACTCTAAAAGGCACGTTAATTAAACTGCTGCCTTCAATTCGGCAAAGTCCAATTCTTAGACCTTCGCAGTTTGGATTAAAAAATCCAATTTCGCTACTATTTCTTCTCATTTGTTGCTGACCACGCAGGGGATTGCCTTGAGTTTGCAAAGACCTGCAATTTCCTACATCTCTAAACGGTGCTTCTGTTTGGTTGTCGCTTGCAAACACGGCCAAAGTACCGATGGAAAGCCCGACGACCAAAGCCGTTGACACCAAAGTGCCGATGATGGTTTTTCTTTTAATTTTCATAATTGCTTCAATCCTCTCTGCGACTGCATTTTTGCTAAAGCCGCTATAAATTAGGGTGCTTACTTTACTTCGTCTTTCTGTCATGTTAATGATGGAGGTGGCGTAGGCGGTTTTTGTGTCTATTTTACGCTTGCCAAAATGGCGTACGACCATCTCGTCGCAGGTTAGCTCTAAATCCCTGCCTGCAAGCACGAGCATAACCCATACCATAGGATTAAACCAATGAATACAAACAATGACCACCAATAACATTTTCCACAATGCATCAAAGCGTTTAATGTGGAAATATTCATGTATTAGCACGTGATTTAGGGTTTGTGTGTCCGCTAAATCCATGTTTTTCGGCAAGATTATGCGTGGTTTTAACAAGCCTGTGGTAATAGGTGTTGAAATTGCGTCAGACTGCATTATTGTAATGCTCCGCAACAGCTTATTGTTCGACAGCCAGCCGTCTAAATAAGCATTGTTGTGTATTGCAGTTGCAAAGCGAAGCCTATTGTGGCTTCTAGCCCAACTAATAACAAAAAACACCATCAAAACAACCATGCCAAATAACCAAATTATGGTAATCCACGGGATATTAAAGGCTTGCCGAGCGGAGTGCAAAGCGTTTTCGCTGGGAATAGGAATAAACGCAAAATTTGAAAGGAAATCTTCAAATGTTGTGAGTGTTTGCGGCATTTGCGTTTGGCTTGCAGCAAACCAAGGCAACGAAACAGGTACGATTAGGCGGAAAACTGCCACAGCCCAAAGTGCGAGAAAAGCACCTTTGGGCAGCCTGTTTAGCCCGACAGCCCTAATTACTACAATGGCGGTGATTAAAAGTCCAGCTGAAATACTCATTTGCATTAAAGTCATGGACTACACCTCCTTTGCATTTTCCACAATAGATTTAAGCCTTTCCAGCTCTGCATCAGAAATATTGCCGCCACTTATAAAAGCCGACAAAAACATCTCTGCCGAGCCGTCAAACAGCTTGCCAATAAGCTCTTTTGCCTCATACTGCTGCACTTGCTCCCTTGTTATTATTGGTTTGCAAACAAAGTTGGGTTCGTAGCGTCCTACTGCCCCTTTTTCTAATAGCTTGCCAATAACTGTATAGGTTGTGTTGCGGCTCCAGCCTACTTGCTCTTTCAAAATTTTTGCAAGCTGTGCCGCTGTCATTTCGCCCAAGCTCCACAAAGCCTCCATGACTTTTAGCTCAGAATCATGCACTTTTAACGCCACAATTTCACCTCCAAAATATAACTATTGCAATAGTCAATATCATACTATCACAATAGTCAATCGCTGTCAAGAGTTTTTAAAATTTTTTTAAAAAAGCTCACAACCCCACGAAATCCTAAAAATTCGTGGGGTTGTGAGCTTTTAATTTGATTTGAATTTATTCCGAATGTCTTTTGCTATACAGAGAATGCCTCGAAGCCAAACCCAAGACAGCAAAATATTGTTAATTAAAGGCATGAAAGAAAAGTGAGAACCACGTGCCTCGCCCGAGGGGTGAAAATATCTAATAAGAAATTTTTGCGGAAAGCCGTAGTGATGCGAGTGCATAAATTCACCTATTTCAATTCTCCTAGATAAAAATGACACAATCAAAGCCAAGACTGCTGATACAATAAAAACTGCCCATTTGGCTTTTTTGCTCATAGGTTACGCTCCTGTTTATTTATCAATACCTTAAAACAACCCAGAAATGACACCGCTATTATCAACAGTAATCGCTTCGGCAGAAGGAATTTTAGGAAGGCCGGGCATAGTCATTATTTCGCCGGCAAGTGCAACAATAAAGCCAGCCCCAGCAGAAACCTTGAGGTTGCGGACGGTGATAGTAAAGCCTTCTGGAGCGCAACGAATATTTTTATTATCTGTAAAGCTGGACTGGGTTTTTGCCATGCATATCGGCAAATTGCCAAAACCAAGGGCTTCAAGTTGCTTGGCTTGTTTTTTTGCATCAGGGGTAAGGGCAACAGCCGCCCCACGATAGATGGTTTTCACAATAGCTTCCAGTTTCTTAACAATGGGGGCATCGTCTGTATACGTAAAGTTTATTGCGGGCTTTTGTGCAGCTTCTGCAAGGCGCACTACTTCGTGTGCGAGAGCTTCGCCGCCTTCGCCGCCCTTGCCCCAAACTTCCGACAATGCCACGTTCACGCCAAGCTCACGGCATTTTGCTTCCACCAATGCAAGCTCTTCTTGGGTGTCCGTTGGAAAACGGTTGATGGCAACAACGGCTGGCAAGCCAAAGTTTTTGGTAACATTTTCTACATGGCGCAGAAGGTTCGGCAAGCCTGCCTCCAAAGCGTCTAGGTTTGGCGTAGTAAGCTCCGTTACCTTCATTCCGCCGTGGTATTTTAACGCACGCACCGTAGCAACAATAACCACGGCATCGGGGGATAGTCCTGCCGTGCGGCATTTTATATTAAGGAATTTTTCCGCACCTAAATCTGCGCCGAAGCCCGCTTCGGTAATGGCGTATTCGCCCAGCTTTAACGCCATTTTTGTAGCGGTAACGCTGTTGCAACCGTGGGCAATATTTGCAAAAGGCCCAAGGTGCAAAATAGCTGGCGTTCCTTCAAGAGTCTGAACCAAATTAGGTTTTAAAGCATCTTTTAAAAGGGCAGCCATAGCACCTTGTGCGTTTAAATCTGCCGCAGTAATGGGTGCATCTTCACGGGTATAGCCTACAATAATGCGTCCAAGCCTTGCCTTTAAGTCGTCAAGGTCGCTGGCAAGGCACATTACAGCCATAATTTCACTTGCCACCACAATGTCAAAGCCGTCTTCACGAGGTACGCCATTTGCCTTGCCGCCCAAACCATTGGTCATAAAGCGAAGTTGGCGGTCATTCATATCCACCGCACGCTTCCATGTTATGCGGCGGGTGTCAATTTGCAATTCATTGCCCCAATAAATGTGGTTATCAAGCATTGCGGCGAGCAAGTTGTTTGCCGCACCTATTGCGTGGAAATCCCCTGTAAAATGCAGGTTTATATCTTCCATAGGCACAACTTGGGCATAACCGCCGCCGGTAGCACCGCCTTTTACACCAAAAACAGGACCAAGAGAAGGCTCACGAAGTGCCACAACGGCCTTTTTGCCAATTTTGCGCAAAGCATCTGAAAGCCCGACGGTAGTTGTGCTTTTGCCTTCACCAGCAGGGGTTGGATTTATTGCTGTAACTAAAATCAGCTTGCCATCAGGTTTGCCTTCAAAGTCGTCCATCAAAGCATAATCAATTTTTGCTTTGTAATTTCCGTACTGTTCCAAATACTTCTCATCCACGCCCAATTTTTCCGCAATAGCAGAGATATGCTGCATGGTTGTTGCCTGCGCAATTTCAATGTCTGACTTGTAGCTCATTTTTTTACCTCCAAAAAATTATTGTAAACCCTGTAATGTTAGGGTTATATCCAAAATTCCATAATACCCGTTGTATTTTACAAATGCGGTGTTGTCGCAAATTGGCAACACGTGTTGAAATTGAAAATCAAGCAGTGCATTGCCGTGATGGTCGATAACACCCCAAACTCCTTCAATACTTGCGCCAATGAATTCAAAACCCCAATATGCATCATCAAAAATGAAGTCGGTAACAAACTCCATATTGTGCATAATCGCAAATTCGCCTAAAAATGCTTCGTCTTCCAAACGATATTCACTGACAAAATTAGGCGTGTATTCCCACTCCCAATATATGCGATTAGTCGAATCTACGGATTGCACAATTATTGACCCGCCTAGTAAGGCGCGTCTTAAATCCGCCAAAACCCAATCGTCAAAGTTGTATTCTGCACCAAAAAGCTCTAAATACATATTTAGCACAGAATTTTCAAAATCATTCAGAGGATGCATACCGATATGTGTGCCATATACAAAAGAGCGCATAGGATTGCCGAATAAACCAAGTGCAATGTCATAAACCCAGCCAGAGCTTCCGCCGCCATGCCCATTGTGATAAATTTCGGTCAAAAGCCCTGTATGGGGGCTTATGCTTGTAACATTCCAAATGTCGGTATCGAAATACAAACCGCAGATACATCGAATAACACGCTCATAAGGCAAATTCGGCAACACACGCCAAACCCAGCCATTTTCCCATTGAACAGGCTCGGGCAAAATAACACGGGAAACACCCGTGCGGACAAATAGAGTGTCCCAAATATCCAAAATTCCGTAATGACCGTTAATTTTTACAACCGCTTTGCTATTGCTTATGAATTGAAAAAAGTCGAAAACAAATTCTGTTACAGGCTGATTATTATGCATCATGGCATATTTACCTGTGCGGTTTGTATTCAAAAAACGCCACTCCCAAGTCCCCATTTGGGTTCGGTGTGCCATTTCGGCAACTGCGACAAATATGGGATAGCCAAAGGCTGTTTGTTGGTTAAAATGCAACCATGCGTCGGTTTCAACATCAAGAGCCTGCCACCCAAGAGCATTGCTGTTAGGGTCAAAAAGCTGCGGTTCGCCAAGGTTAGGGTTGATGTAATGCGCTATGTCGTCGTAGTTAAGTGTTGGTTCTACAAACCAAACAAACCCATTAAAATTATGCAGGCTTGCAAATGGCTCTAAAACCATGCCCACACTCGCATACACGGTTTCTCTAACATTTAAAATACCGTAGTAGCCATTGATTTTTGCAACGGCATTGCCGCTGTCTATGAATTGCAAAAAGTCAAAAACAAAGTTTGTTGCAAGGCGGCTGCCGTATACCATTGCGTATTTTCCCGAGCGTCCACTAATAAAAAACTGCCGCGCCCAATCACCCATCCTTGTAGAATGCGCCCTTTCAACAATAGTTAATGCGGCATAATGCGATGACATATGCCGATTAAAGTAAATAGTTGCGTTGGCTTCGACATCAAAAACATGCCACCCAAAGATACGATGGTTTGGGTCAAAAAGCAAAGGTTCGCCAAGGTTGGGGTCTATGTAATGTTCTATGTCGTTATAGCTAAGCGTTGGCTCGACAAGCCAAACAAGCCCGGCATATGTTCGTGGTGACTCCGGTTGCGGTTGTATGTAGTATACGTATTCGGGTTGTGTTTTTTGGGCAATATGTGCTGTGTCATTTGCATCATTCGCGCCACATGCCGTCAAAATTATAAAAACGCCTATTAATGTGGTCAAATAGAGATACTTCACTGCATCACCCCTCAAAGCTCTTTGCGAAAAAAGATGCATCTTTCTGTTTCCGCAAATCCAAGTTTTAAATGAAAATTAAAGCTGTCAACATTATCCAAAAGGCAGTCGCTTAAAAATTCACGACAACCAATTTTGCGCAAAGCGTCTGAAAGCCCTACGGTATTCGTGCTTTTGACCTCACCAGCAGGAGTTGGATTTATTGCTGTAACTAAAATCAGCTTGCCATCAGGCTTGCCTTCAAAGCATAATCAATTTTCGCTTTGTAATTTCCATACTGTTCCAAATACTTCTCATCCACGCCCAGCTTTTGGGCAATGGCAGAAATGTGTTGCATGGTTGTAGCCTGTGCAATTTCAATGTCTGACTTGTAGCTCATTTTTTTACCTCCAAAAAATTATTGCCGCCTCTAAAATGCGGATTATATAAATAACCTACGGCATATTCGTCCACTCTTCCCGCAATATGCCGTAGCTTACCGAGTCATAATATTCATTATTTACAATTCTAGCTTTACGATAACGCGCTTCTTGCTTCAAGCCTATTTTTTCAGCCACTTTGCACATCCCGACATTGCCGGACCAAGTTGACAACCCTATCCTAACTATTTCAGGCTGGTTATCAAAGACTTGGTCAATCCATTTCTTTAGTGCCTTTGTCGCTATGCCTTTACCCCAATAGTTTTCGTTAAAAATTACTATTCCAATTTCTAGCCAAAATGTTTCTTTGCTTTTCCAATGCCATGTTACAACACCAATTATTTCATCAGTATCAGCGTTGGCTATTATCTTACTATTACCCAAAGGATTATCTTCTCTGTTTTCCAGTTTGACCCTAATAGATTGCACGTCCTCTTGTAATTCGTCTTCTGTGGTGCGTGCAAAATAAGGGCCGTTAAATTCATGGTGCTTGCGGCTTGGATGGTTCATTGAATAATAGTCGTCCAAATCTTCAATTTTTATTTCACGAATGTTAATATTAATGAGTATCCCTCCTGTATAAAATATAAATAATAGAATTTTGTGCTGTTTTCACATCATGCGCTCCACTAACGATATGACATCCATATCAACTTCATCGTAGTCACCATCTTCCACATAACAGCAGTTCACCCTACATGCTTCAATGTAGAGCAAAGCTCGTATATCCTGCTCGGGAATATTAAGTTTTGTTGAAATGGTTTTTACAACATATTCAAAATTACCTTCTGTGTCCCAGTCTATTTCGTCTAAAATAAACAACGTCACATTAAATACTGGGTCGCCTATTACGCCCATGGGGTCAATGGCACAATAGCCGTCTTTGCCTAGTAGTATATTTTCAAGATGTAAGTCGCCGTGTAAAAGTAGCCTATCAGTATATTTTTCCCACAAAGGTTGGCATATCCCCTCAGCCTTTATCATCTTTTGGCATAAGCCGGCATAATCGGGGCGGGTTTTTATAAAAGTGGTAATTTCGCTAACCCACTCCATATATGTATCGTATTTATCCATGTTTGCAGGGGGTTTGTGCAACTTTTGAACCAAGGAGCAAAATTCATTTATCCGTGCGTCTTGACTGGGTTCATCGGATAGTTGCGTTCCGGGCATTATACGTTCAATCAATAAAACGCCATTGTCAACATCCGCTTCATATATTTTGCACAAACCATTGCCGCCAAAGTCTTTTAGTAGATGGTATTCAGTTTGTGTCAATTCTAAAAGTGAACCAATTTTTAACACACAATCACCATATTGTTCTGAAATGCAAGTAAAAAGACAGCTCCAAGAATAGTAATCTATCTGTTCAAAGTTGGATAAATTCCATTTCTCTGCATATTTTGGCAAATCGGCAAGGACTTTATTGTAAAATGCCTCTCCAAAATGCTCAACCATTTTATCTCCATCCATGTCTTTAACCTCCAGCAATACAAGCAAGTTCTTTACGAAAGAAAATACATCTCCCCGCTTCCACAAACCCAAGTTTTAAATGAAAATTAAAACTATCCACATTATCTAAAAGGCAATCGCTTAAAAATTCACGGCAACCATTTTTGCGTGCCCAATCTTCGCTATATTCCACAAGTTTGGATGCTATGCCTTGTCTTTGGTGAGATTTACGCACATAAACAGCCTCTAAATACCCACATGGAGCATCAAACTCTTTGCCGTTTACGTATTCATTGCGCAAGCTGGCGTGGCAAACGCCAATAGCTGTATAGCCGTCAAAGGCAAGAAAAAATATTTGGTTTGTATTTTCAAAATGTGCTAGATTTTCTCTTAAGAGTTCTTCGTAAGAAATACTGGGAGCTTGCGTTTCATATAGTTCTGCTAACAACTGGGTTAAAATATTTATGTCGCCCGCTTCTGCTTGGCGGTACCTCATTTAATTCACCCCCGCCGCATTTAAAGTATTTTGCATTAAAACGGCACGGGTCATTGGACCAACGCCCCCAGGGACGGGGGTTATATGGCTTGCGACTTCCTTAACAGCATCAAAATCCACATCACCGTATAATTTGCCGTCTGTGTGACGGTTTATTGCTACGTCAATAACAACAGCACCAGCCTTAACCATGTCGGCGGTGATGAGATTAATTTTGCCCACGGCGGCAACTAAAATATCTGCTTGGCGGGTTATTTCTGTCAAATTTGGGGTGCGGCTGTGGCAAATGGTAACTGTGGCGTGCTTGTGGAGCATCAGCATTGCCTGCGGCTTGCCCACAATATTGCTGCGCCCAACGACCACGCAATGCTTGCCTGCAGGGTCTATGCCGTAATGCTCTAAAAGTTTCATTACTCCATAAGGGGTGCATGGTGCAAAGGTGTAATCACCAACCATAACACGTCCCACATTTTGCAGCGTAAAAGCGTCTACGTCTTTTTCAGGAGCAATGGCTTCTATGACTTTTTGTTCGCTATAACCCTTTGGCAGCGGCATTTGTACCAAAATACCGTGAATGTCCTTGCGGTTGTTTAATTCGTCAATTAATGCAAGCAATTTTTCTTCGCCGGCATCTGCTGCAAGGGCAAAACGTTCGCTGTGTATGCCACATTCGGCGCAATCTTTTTGCTTATGGTTTACATAAACATGGCTTGCGGCATCTTCCCCCACAATTACCACAGCCAAGCCTGGGCGTATGCCAGCTTGTTCTATTTTTAACTTAATTTCTTTTTTAATTTGCTTTGACAACGCATTGCCATCCATAATTATTGCCGACATAAATATACCTCCGAAAAAAGTAGTCCTAAACATTTTAACCGCAACCCCAAAAAATGTCAAGCGATACATTGCTTTAAGTAACCACAGGTTTACTCAAGTCTTAATAAAAAACGCACAAAATTTATAAATTCACTTGTTTTTTTGTAAAATAAATGTTAATATGGACAAAAGCAGACGGGAGGCGGCAAAGCATGGAAATTAGGTTTATTGAAGAAGGCACAAAAATGGACATACAAGTTTTGTCAACAAAAAATACCTGCCTTAATAACAAAAGTTTTTTGGGTACTTTTTTGTATTTTGAAGGGGGAAGCACCTTTTTAATACAATGCGACGAGCTTTACGTCCATGCAAATTCTTTGACATCGGAATGTGTTTTAAGCATCAGCTTTTTTAAGGGTGCAGAAGTTGCTGTGTTTAAAGCGAGATTAAACGGCACCCCTCTTTTTAACGGGCAATACGCACTTTCGCTAACAGCAATAACGCCAATAGAAAAACACAGCCGCCGAAAAAGTCCGCGTATAGAAGCCAGCTTTCCTGTAAATATTTATAATGCAGATGCAGCACAGCTTATTTCAAAAGAAACTACCTTTGACGTTTCAAACGGAGGTCTTTGCGTTTCCACAAACAATAGACTTCCGCTTATACAGGGCGAAAATTATCATGTAGAATTTTCATTAAAACCCCCTCAAGTTTTTTCGATGACAGCACGCCTTGTGCGCAGCGGCGACCACAACCAAACCGTAAGCTACCGCTTTGACCACGCTTTTGTTTTTGACTACCCCGAAGACAATGAAAAAACAAGCAAGCTGGCTTTAGCCCTTTTTGAATATAAGCTAAAAAATATTTAGGATGATGTGTATTGATAAAAAAATATGAAATAGACACGCCTTTTGTAGGCGTGCTTATACCTTTTGGCATAGCTTGGGCTGAAATAAAGACATATCCATCATCACGCCCAAACGCGCTTCTCGTGACAATTATTGCAGTTTTTATTGCCGCAACCATTACTATCATCATAGCAAAAAAACGCAGAAAGTAAAAATTCCGCCGAAAATGGCGGGATTTTTTATTGCAGTTAAAATTTACAAATAATGTTTAAAATATTATCTGCTATTGCCTTTACAACAGGCACACTGACAGTATTGCCAAATTGCTTATATGACTGTGTATCGCTTACAGGGATTATAAAATTTTCTGGAAATCCTTGAAGTCTAGCTGCTTCTCTTGGAGTAATCTTTCTGGGATTGTTGTTTTCTTGAGCTATTAAAACCTCGCTCCCATCTTTATAATATCTCGCCGAAATAGTATTTACGTATGGGCTGTTTTTAGAAAAAAGCGAATAGCCAAAACCATTGCCTTTATCCTTATGTTCTTGCTTCCTGCGTTGATGCCCTTCCCAAAGTTTGTCGGATATAGTGTATTTGTTGTCAACATTATCTTCTAAAATATCACCTACACAAATT
>Ga0136643_10012623_pt1 | contig 12589 bp, 6 predicted proteins | sample TergutLab28metaG_FD_96883 | JGI IMG/M metagenome (GOLD analysis project Ga0136643, IMG submission 96883) | Labiotermes labralis P1 segment gut microbial communities from Petit-Saut dam, French Guiana - Lab288 P1 (version 3) (version 3) | ecosystem: Host-associated > Arthropoda: Insects >...
ACGTCACGAATCATATCCTGCAGTGGTATCCACACGTCACGTATCATATCCTGCACTGGTATCGACACGTCACGAATCATATCCTGCAGTGGTATCCACACGTCACGAACCCTATTCTGCAGGTCACGAATCATATCCTGCAATGGTATCCACACGTCACGAATCATATCCTGCAGTGGTATCCATACGTCATGAATCATATCTGCAGTGGTATTCACACGTCACGAATCACCCTGTACAATATATTAAATAATCAAGATGAATTCTGGGAATAGAACACAGAGATGAGTGCCGTACTAGTGCTAGCTGGCTGTAGCACGTCTGAGAGGCATGGTAACGAAGTGAATAACAGGACTGACACACACACACACACACAGTTACTGAGACGGCGGAAGTTATAACAGTTTCAACAGAATGCACTCTAATGAGGCCACGGAAAAGAAGTCTAAACGCAACCCACTCCAGATCCATCTCAGGTTGTTGCCGTTTTCCTATATTCCTCACCAGCAATCTGACCATTCCGATTAAACGGATGTTCGCAGTGGTAACCTACATTACACTAGCATGTTCTTTGTGCCTACTGTTTTATTTCCCCCAACGTCATACAGCCTCTGTCACCAGGCCAAAAAGCGACTGTCGTTAGCGCGTGGCCATCACTACCAACAGTCGTGTATGATTACAGACTTCTGCCGCGGCGTGAATGAGATCTTCGCTCTTCTGGAATGTTACACAGCACACATTGGTAGTTACATAACGACGTCTCGGGACATCCTACTGGCATCACCTTGAACCTTGAAGATGGGACCCACAGATTGTTCCGAAACATCGGTTACTACCTACAAATCTACGATGCTCAACATTCGCGTAAGCCGCAAAGTGCGAAAGCACCAGACGTAAAACGCTACTCGTGTAACGCATAATGTGTTTTCACTACGCCCGAAGGTTCAACACCTCTAAGACGTTACCCGCAAATTTTACAACATCCACAGCCGGTTTTCAAAACTATTAATAGTTATGTTGTACAAGTTTAAAATGAAACGCGTTTAACATCTTTCACAGTTACCGCATTTTCTATCACTATTAATCCAATTCACAATAAAGATGCTAACAACCATGACACCTAAATCACATCATCAATAAATACTCGCTAACGTGTTCAGGATACCGACACACCAGGCAAAATACAGAAATGCGTCACTTAACTACGGTGATGTTCTGAGAAATGCGTCGTTAGGCTATTTCGCCGTTGTGCGAAAGTATACTTGCACAAACCTACATAGTGCAGTATAGCTTACTACAAACCTAGGCTATATGGTATAGCCTACTGTTATGCTACAAACCTGTACAGCACTTTACTGTACTCAAATCTGTAGGAAACTGTAACAAAGTGGTATTATTATATTATATTATAAAATAATATATTACAATATTATAATATTATGGGACCACCGTCGATTATGCGGTCCGTCGTTCACCGAAATGTCGTTATGTGGCGCATACCTGTATCTGTTCCGTCCTACTTCCGGTCTTCTTTCCTGATCAACAACCAGCATACAAGCTAACGACAATTTCAGTTTTGCAAATAGTCATCCCTCGCACGAACTTCCGCGGAGTCGCCTCAAGAGTATACGTATATTAATAAAAATCACTGAACTTTCCAAAACATTCTAGAAGTTTCTGGGAGCTTCGTGTAGAAGCAGTGTCGTTCTTCACGCGGTACCGTGTTGATTTGCCCCTCCCATTTTCCACCTTTCCCAGCATTCCATTGGCTGCCCGTTTGACAAAGATCCGTGCGTCAGTCTGCCCTCTCTGCCTGTGTGCCTTCTCGCGTTATGTTTATATTATTATTATTATTATTATTATTAAGAAAAACACTGAAAATAATAAAGCGCTGTGCGGGAGGGGGGTCAATTATTCGTAAATTTTCGCGGGGGATCTTAAATATCTCCCGTAAAAAGCGAGTGATGACTGTATAGTCGGATGAGGCATACATCATTTAACCCTCTGAACCCTACAGATCATCTAGGTAACTATGACAATACTTCAGTAACTTACTTGGATCACAGACGTACGATTAAAACAGCTTACAGAAACAATCCCTGTTCACATCGAACATAAAAAACATAAAAAATTTTGGCAAAATGTTAAAATACGTTGTATATATGTATATGTATATATGACTTCCTTTACAGGATTAGACCGTACAGTGTACACTCGAATTCCCTCTAAGATTCAAAGTGCAAACTAACGCAGAATATCGTTGTTCACAGAGAGACATACCTCTTGTGAACCAACTTCGTACAACTTCATATCACTGGTCTCACAAACTCGAAACTTCTGCAACTTGTGCGATGGTCAAAGAGTGGCACTACAGAGCAATATCAGCGGTGCGTTATGGGCAAACTCTGAACCTCTTGAGAAGGACGCTTGATGCTTTAGCACTCAGAATGGATGAGAATCTGTAAGCTCTTCGCGGAACTTCGAAGCAGGTATCTGCCCTCAGCCACTCCACTACCGCCCACTAACTTCGCCATTCAGTACCAGACAGGAGTTACTATTTTGGCAATACACTCAGGACACACAGTGAAGAAGATGGCTTCATCAATATCACGCTGTGGCATTCCGAGTTACAATGGTGTGAAGCCTAGCTGGTCGGTACCAGAGTTTCAAAGAAAAATACCGTCTCCATCTTCACTGCATAATGATTCTCCGCTTGGCCAACCACCTTTATCAACCACTGAACAAACGTCGAGGCAGAGTAGTTAGCATTCCCCCTTCGTATGTGGGTGTCTCGGGTTGTAACTTCGGTCCGCTACTAACTACGCTCAATGACATTCCTCACCCTCTCCAAGCGAATACCGGAACAGTACTTCAAATTAGGCCACGACCGCTTCCTCCCACATCTTTTCCAATTCATTACTCACTTGTCACCCTCTCCTCAACGCTTCAGCTACCCTCGATAAGTAACCATACACCAAACATGGGAGGTATGTAGTCAAACACAACTGTATCAATTGAAATGTTTATTGACTATAAACTAGAAAACACATGTTTCAGCACTTTATTGGTCATCGTCAGGTTTCCTCCAAGATAAGCTAGGATCATTCTATATACAGCGCGCGTGCACGTTGTGTTGATGGAGAGACTTTGTGTGACGTGGAGCTTTTATATTGGAATGCTCGTGGTAGGGACTTGGCTAGATCGTGCGAAGGGGCTTTAATATCGAGGCTCAGTTCTTAGTATGCCGGTTTTGAAAAGGAGTGTCCCTCTTCTTCTCTTCTAATTGGGGGTTGTGTTCGCTGGAAGGCCCGAGCTTGACCTTCGAAGTACAGTCAGATTTGCCATATTTGGTTTACACACACAACAGGGATAACACACATTAAAGTAACCATACACACTGTTACCGGAAAGTTAGCAGTTAACAATGGCAGATGTTTGGGCTGAGGAAAGCCGACCGCCCCTTGTTTGTAACCAATAACCGATGTATTCTCCAGTGAAAAATGCAATGGACTGAAGTACAGTCGTGCTTTGTTCATGTGAGATAATGCAGCTATTTTCTGCAGTGTTCCGTGTACCCACATAGTTCATAAATTTCAATTTAGGTTTGTTATAAATGAAACACCTAACAAATGGCGCCCGGTGGAAAGAAGGTCATGCAGTGACAGAGACTCATGTTTGTGACAGGATCCATATGTTTTCCCCTGACTGTCATCGCGCGTGTGCATGTCAAGTGCATTAACCTGAGAAAGGGGTAGTACGCAGTTCCGTAGGTAAATACAGTCCACAGGGCATCGCCAGAAAAGCAGTCCGTAAAAGTCACATGACTGAGTAATGAGAAATGCATGTACCTATATTCTCTTGGCTGCAAGGTACGCCATAATCTGACGTCACTGAATACCGCCTCCTACCTGCGCAATAACAGCAGTGTATCATGCGACAGTGAGGTTCTCACAACGGTGTTGCTGAAGAGTCTTTATCTTCACGGACGGTAAACTGTGGATGGGTCAGTACTTCCCGACGTTCAGAGCAATCGTAGTGCCGTCGTCTTCCGTCCCCGTCTTGGACAGTTTGACACTGAATATGCATGACGATCCTCAGAAGCGCGTAAAACTACTTGCAAAAGACACACAGAAACATTGCGGAAGATCTGAGCCGTCTATGATTTGTGAGCTGTGTGCAAAATTCGCGACGTGTATACTGTGTTCCTAAACAGCCAGACTGTGCGGTTTAAGCTGGCGTTCTGTGCTACGGAGAAGGGCCTTAGAGCACCACTAATTTTCGCGTTCTCATCTATGTGGGCATGAACAGCAGCGAATCAAACACTCGGTGTCAGAACCCGGTCACTGAAATTCTCATAGCAGTTCAAATTTCTGAAGACTGGACTGCATCTACACAATATCTGTTGGTGCCATTTAATGTAACGATTATTCTGAAAATTAAAAGAATATAATCAAATTACGTGTGCAAAATGTTGTGTTTCATGTTAAAATGGTAACGTTAGCTGAGCTCTTTAACAATGTACATAGCTGCTGTCTGCACAGAGTGGCCGCAGTTAGGCTCACCTCGGACCGGAAAGGCAGTGCGTTATACCTGTTTACACCGTTCTGAGAACACTGTATGTGTTCTAACACAATATCCCCCATTATTACATTGTTACATTAAAACACACCAACCCTTCCTGCAGTACGTCATTGTAGGATACTTCTAACTCTCCACTGTTTAAAGGAAGCTCTCAAGAGCTGGAATTTATACAAAGGTGCTTTTAAAACGGACATAAAACGTCTGCGTGCGCGTGCGCGTGCGCTGTTTTCCCTCTTACCAGCTTGCCTCTTCTGTTCCCCACAATATGCAGACATTCCCCGACTAACGCAATAGTTTCGTCCCAGAAGGTCCGGCGCAAGTCGAATTTTGCGAAAATCGCTGAGTACACACCCTGGTATGTAACAAATCATACTCTACATACAGACGTAAGCGAAGTCATCCATGAAAGAATTTATAAACATCACAACAACCTGGAAGTCCATCCCAAACCATTATTACAGCCACTACTACAACCTATAAACACTAGGAGACTAAAAAGGTGCTGGCTTACCAGGCACCCGAGGTGATATCCCTGGATGTATACCCTGCCACGTCATACTAACACATGTTATCGTGGCGTACTTTGTATAATCATCATATCAGCTTATAGAAAGTATTCTTACCGAATGCTAATAAAAATAAACTACCTTTTCCTTCCATGAGCTACGCACGGCTTGCAACTCAACAACCTATCGTGTCTTCCACCTGCACCTTCCCACTTGACTGGCCACCAAACTCGAAGATTCATCCCCGCAGCTCTACCAATGCCTTTTGAAGGATAAACGTACTGTGGTCAACCACTGCTTCGTCCCGTCCATTATCATTGTACTAACCGCCTACGAAGAGTGATAATTACAAAACTACTTTCAATAAATTGGTGGTATCGTACATACGGAAGGAATCTGCGTTCTTGGTGACGGGAGAGAGGGTTTACGTAAGAGACAGGATGCGGAGAGAGATAAGTCAGTCGCAACCACAGCTCAAATTGTACGTGACTCCGTAACCCTGCCTAGCTGAGGGAAGTGAAGTCCGTGACTGAGCTCAGTGTTTCCCATTCACTTGCCCGGCGTCTACGGCACCATAGATCAGTCGAGAAGTATCATCTTGCGACTATGCCATTCTGGGTTCACAACCCAGGTAGCCACCCAGACAAAGTATGACCCACTCCTCAAAAATAAAATATGATTATTGAGCACTAGCCTTTAGTATGACCGGGTCGAGATGTTCAACTAAGATGGTAAATCAGCGTAAACGCAGTCCCCAGTTAGAGCACACGGTGATTGTCACTCAGGCCAGCGATGCGGTCAAAAGCACGAAAGGCTAAACAGACAGAGGGACGTCGACTTGCCCGCCTCCGCCCTTAGCTGTTTGGTTGGTTGGTTGGTTGGTTAACAAATCCGTTTCCTGAGACTAATCAGAAGAACGTATTACATTTGAATTGCTCAAATACAGGCTGAACATACAGCGACCTCTTTCGACCATTGTACTCACGCAACCGAATACGTCTGCAAACAAAACTATCCACTGTGATCAATTTATATACGTCCAGAGTACAGGCTACCTCACAGAACGAGGGAAAAATAAATAACATGTCCAAACACTTCTAAAGTATAAGTAAATTACAGCAATGCTGACTCGCCCACGTATCACAAATCGTAAAACTAGAATACGTGAGACGTCGTCTAGAATATGAACTTAAAGTTGGGTGTACTACGGCGGTGTTACAAATTTATTTCAACTACATCTAGTGCACACTCTGAAAATGAACTGGTTCGAAACGCAGCACATATGTCGGCCGCGAAGGAAGTGACCATCTCAAATTCTGAACATTATTGTCAAAGACGTCTTCACTGTATGCTGGCATAAAAGAAGCAAATTCGCGACACAATGTGCACACTAAAGCCCTTCTCTTAACAGGTTCAGCGGGCCCACAACCATTCTATTCCTACCCTCCTACACAGTCCACGTATCTCTCTCACTCCAGGATGGTCAAGAGAGCCACCCGAGTGTGCCAAAGCGTACCGATCAATGCACAAACCTTCACCCCTCAGTAAGCAAAACTTCATCCAATACTAATTATCACTGAATTAATTGTATCATGTAGAGATGCAATGTGGCATGCACTCAGCTATACATTAACATGATCAAAACTAAGTCCAGTGTAACAGAAAGGAAAAGCTCAACACCGACACTTCCAGAAGCCGCCACCATTTCCATTCGCTTACATCCTAACAAGCTAATCTCATAACGACCCTTCTTAATCTAAAGCCATGTCCTCCTTTTGTTTCTCCTGCGTTTATCGCCAGTTTCCGCAACACGACCTGTCCCTCAACCTACCCCACTTCACTGTCCTACCAGCACCCAGGTACGTGTATTTAACTTGTAAACTGCTCACTCGCTGCATCACACAGCAACCATATATTTCGTTGCGCACTTTACTTTCAGTCTCTTGAAAACCAGAAACCAAGTTCACAATTAATTACACCAAAAAAACTGGCAAAACTGTCTGACAGATCGTGAAAAAAGTATATAAGTTCGGGAACTGGACTATAGCAGTCATGCAGTCAATTTATTCTTCTCTACACATATTCGCATTCTAGGATCGGGATTTTCTTTATCAATCGAATTGCTCTAGCGGACAGATCACCAGGAGAAACCTAAAATTCATCTAAACAACACACAGCACATTCAAATTCAGTCCTTACCTTTCAAAACCCTCAGGATCCTCTCAACCTCCAACAGAAATAAGTACCAAGGAATTTCCTTGGGTATAAAGAGCGGCCGGCACGTAGAGCTGACAACTCTGGCGTCCTAAGTGTGCCGAATGTCAAAGTACGGATGGACGCCCAACCTTCCATCCCCATCTGAGTGTTCATGACTTGTTACGGAAAAGCTTTACCTTTTACCTTACAAAAACACACTGTCTACCCAATACAAAGAGAGGACAGTAAATGTTGTTTATGGAAACAGTGGCCGTTTACTGTAGGAATCATAGGAAATACGTTCTGTGGAAAAAGCAGAATATCTGGATGGTTAAAGGAACATATACGAATCCACTTCCCATCATCTTTCATCACACAGTTTATGTACTCGCATTTAAAAGTGTGCACTTGCAGCAGAACTTCGGCAGATATAAGAATCTGCTTATCAAACCGCCACAGTCGAGCACGTAGTTAGTGATTCTGACGAGGAGACGGAAGCACGGGTTTGGAACCTGACTGTAGCTAACGGATTCCTGTCACTGACATACAGAACGAGACTCGCTAAATTTTATTATGACAATACGCCTCTCTTCGCTTTTTCTCGTAAAATGGAAGTCTAGTTGTTAGGTCCTACTCGCAAATGTAGAAAAGACTTCAGACGTGGATAGAATGTTCAGCTGCAAGGAACACTGGTCACGAAAAACAAGCACACTGCACAAAGGGACGTGTAGGCTTGCCTCGTCTGGAGAGGGAAGGCCAGGAATTCTTACAGACACCATTATCTTGTCGTTTTGGTATGTTTCTGTTTGTAGTTTATTTAAAGGCACATACAGCTGCTTATACTTAGCTTTGAATGATAGGATGATAAGCCAATAGCACACTGGAAACGATGTGGAAAGAAGCGATCGTTGCCAAATATAAAGTGTTATCCCATCATCCATATATAACGTATAACGTATCAGTCAAAAACACAACTTTCATTACACACAATGCTACTTTAGGGCGACATGTTTCGACTCTTTCTGAGTCATCTTCAGACTCAGAAAGAGTCGAAACATGTCGCCCTAAAGTAGCATTTTATGTAATAAAACTGTTGTGTTTTTTACTTTTTTGACTGATACGTTATACTTTATATGTACAGACAAACACATCTGGATGACTAGCGTTAAATATCCTATCATCTGCCTAGGGATTGAGGGAAATCATGAAAAACATTAGCCATGACGTCAGGTACCCGAGAGTCCCGAATATGACGAAGGAAATCTATCCAGTAGCGGAATAACTCCCTCTGGAAAATTTGAAATTAATAACAACCGAACCAGGACCAATAAAAAAATCACTTCAAAATCTCCATCATAAAGTAGGTAGACCTGAAATCGGTAAAAACGTAATATTTAGGTTTATCAGTTTCTTATTGTGGTTATACAAATTCTACCTGCAATAAAACGTGAATATTCGTACACTGTCATCAGTGACCAATGGCTTCTGAAACTGCAACACTTATGGATAAATCCGTACTTTGTTTAAAAATCGCATTTTACATCTATGGATTCCAGAGTAACAAGGAAACGAGGACTTATGAGTGTATTTAAACCGAAGAAGAACCCTTCCACTCCTTCGCTTTTCTGTTCGGGCGGTTAGACTACTGTTTCATCAGCATCACACCGTACCGAACTGCAGACGTACATTAAGCTCGTGAATGAACAGCAATTCCTATACCAATCACTGATGGCTGCGTCATGTTCAAGACGAATTCGCCACTTCAATATGTACCGATCGACTGGAGGATCACCTCGGATATTAGGTTCCTTACAAAATAACACTTATCGACGTCGTAACAGACCTCATGTAAACGAATTTCGTTTCAATGAAGGGGCCCAGTGTCGTTGCCTGACGTTCTTCTTGACTCGCTGCCAGGGATATGATGCAGACAGCAACCCAGACGCAATCTCAGATGCCTTCTCCTAAAACCACATTATTATTATTATTATTATTATTATCATAATCATCATCATCTCCTTTATGCAGGGTATTTATACTTATATTCCTGAGACAAAATATGTCCCTAGGGAATACAGTGTTGCAGTCATTCTCTTGTTACTATTCATGGCGCTTATATCGTTAGTTTCAGTGTTGAATCTATTGTACTTTCACATTAGTACTTTCCGAAGTATGTGTGCAGTGCCCCATATGGCTGTTTTCTATAGTTCCGTGACTTCATGCTTTCCTGGTACGTTGCTCACTTATTTTCTGAATGACTTTGAAATAGTCCCAGTCGCCCCTATTATTACTGGTATCACCTTTGTTTTTACATTCCACATGCGCTGTATTTCTATTGTAAGGTCTTTATATTTTATAATCTTCTCAGCTTCCTTTTTAATCACATTTCTGTGTCCTGATATTGCAACGTCTATTAACATACATGTTCCCCTTTCATTATCACGGATTACAATGTCTGGTTTGTTGTTGGGGATAGTACTGTCAGTTTGTAATTGTTGATTCCACAATATGGTTACCTTGCCTCCTTGACTTGTTTTTACTGATTTTGGCACATGTTCATACCAGTGTTTTTTGTCCAGCTGTACCCCTGTTTCCTTGCATATGCTGAAGTGTAGTTGTGCACACATTCTATCATGTCTTATTATTATTATTATTATTATTATTATACGCATAAATTAAGGCAAAAATATACAACAACAGATTACTGTGGACAGAGGTGCGAAAACAGAGAAATTACGCCAACAGACAACTGCCATCCGTACATGTCTAGCCGCAATCTACGTATTGTATACAGTATGCAACAAATCGTTAACAGTCTTTCTTTCTTTCTTTCTTTCTTTCGATGTACTGTTTCCCTTCTGTGAATGCTGGGACAATATACAGAAGCAAATGCGTGAAGAGATTGCGTATAACTACCAGAATCGGGGCAATGCATGCAAGTTCATAAATACGGATTAGAACGCATCTCAATGTTACGCCAAACGCACAAGCGCCATATTGTTCAACGTTAACACCAGTTTGGTGTAATCAGTCACATTTCCCCCGCCGTGCCAACATGAACAGTTAACCGTTTGAAGCTCAAAGGCCGTCTATACAACACTTATTAAGTTAACACCTCACAGAAAATACTCCGGCTTCATTAAAAGGCAAATCGGATAGTACTGTTGGGTAAGTACAATACAGACTCAGAGAATCATACGAAACACACATACTTGTACACTGTTCGGGCAATACGTACAGTGTCTGAACGTTACGGAAGATGGTACATATAGTTACCACTCTGCTTTAACATACAGTGGCGGTCTGTTAGCAGTGTGTATGAATACCCACCTGCCTGCGGTGTCAGCAGGCGCAGTGATGATACCACACTAACACAGGTGACACACACACACATAGTACAGGTAATGTCCAATTAGGCTGCATGTTTGCACGTGCTTCAAACAACCAAACATGCATTTGGGTTTACATGTGTCATCTAAATGGGCGCATAGTGGCACAGCTATTACGTACACATGCCACGAACACATGACACAAACCACTGCACAATTTTATGCAACAACAAAATGTGATCCACTACTGTAAACATTTTCAAAATTCGATTCTGCGCAATCTATTTGGCTCCAAAACACTCTGCAAATCTCTTACAAAGAAAGACCAGTTACTTTCGAAGAAATATTTTTTTAGGATCATAAAAACCACAAATACACTGCGCGGGCACAGTGAATGTTAAAGCAGATGGTACATAGGGTAACCAGTGTGTTTCAAACAGTATGGGCAAGTGTTTTTTCTTACAACACAGACAACCCCGTCAGTTCATCTCCAAAAACTCAAAACCAACCGTACTGCGTTTCCACTATAATATGTTGTAAGAGGGAAATAATCATTGCTTATTGTGAAACTATGTGGAATATGCAATCAGCTTGCAAAATACAGAGTCCTTAAGGATGAAAAACATGATACATAACTAACCACTATTTTAAACCGTTAAGCCTAGGACGATATAGTCTGGCCGTTGTTATGATACCTAAGGGTGCCTTACGTTTCACAGACGTTGATTCTTGTGCAAAGCAGGGCACATGATGAGAGTCACAGGTTTGGCGGGAGGACGGCCAAATATTCTTAGCGTCCGGAGAGGATAGCAGCCTACAAAGATTACGGCGAGCATAGCAATATGTATTTTCCTACACCACAGTCAGACAGCTGGCGACACGACACGACGCGCACAGCAACACAGCACATTACCGAACATCGTCATCTCTTCGCATCTGGGAGGTCTCGGTCACAAATATCAGTTCTAAGACTGAGCAACCTGCCTTTTCGCCGTTTTAATCAGTCCTTCCAGGCAAAACACGGTGTCAATGTCAAATTAGGCCATTACAGTTTCCTCCCACATCATTTCCAATTTATTATTCATTAAAACCGTATCATCCAGCGATATATAATCTTCAATAATGATTACGTTAGAAACCCTACGGGAATACAACGTATATAACGCTAATGCATGCTAATATCTTGCTATGTAGGTCAGCAAGCGGTTACAAATACGAAAAAGATATGGCAGCAAAAAACGGCACAGGACGGTATACTGAGTCGGTACTGACGTGTCACCTTGGCTGAAAGACGTTCACAGAGCAGTTCTAGGCAGAAGCAACACTTCGTTCATATTGCTATTGTATCTGGTCAAACTCGTGAGACCCAAGTGCCCCTAAAATGTGATAATGCATAACAGGAGACCACAACGAAATAAATACAAGTACAAAAAATACAGGTACAACAAGTGCAGGTACAAGTACCGGGGTGCTGATAAGTCCTTAGCCCGACCAGGAAGGAAACAAGCTCGGAAGCATGTCAGGGACGCGCGCGATTTCAACATGGAGACGCGAGCTGTCAACAAGTTTTTTTTTTTCCTGCAAGGCAAGGCGCCGAAGGAAATTCGCGCCATTCTGACAGAAACATACGCTTGTTTCCTTCCTGGTCGAGCTAAGGACTTAACAGCCCTGTACAACACTATAAACACACGTACATTAAGTAAAACTACAAGAAGAAGAAGCAGCAGCAGCAGGGTAAGTGCAGGTATAATAAGTACACGACCAATAAGTAGGAACAATGAGTACAGGTGCAATAAGTGCACGCACAATAAGACAGGTGTAATAAGTGCACGCAAAATAAGACAGGTGTAATAAGTGCACGCACAATAAGACAGGTGCAATAAGTGCACGCACAATAAGACAGGTGTAATAAGTGCACGCACAATAAGACAGGTACAATAAGTGCACGCACAATAAGACAGGTGCAATAAGTGCACG
>Ga0136643_10012626_pt1 | contig 12588 bp, 9 predicted proteins | sample TergutLab28metaG_FD_96883 | JGI IMG/M metagenome (GOLD analysis project Ga0136643, IMG submission 96883) | Labiotermes labralis P1 segment gut microbial communities from Petit-Saut dam, French Guiana - Lab288 P1 (version 3) (version 3) | ecosystem: Host-associated > Arthropoda: Insects >...
CACACACACAAAAACTGCTTCACAAGAAACCGCACTAAAATTAGCATGTTGACGCTAGCGAGTTGAAACTCATACTAGAAGTCTATGAGACTCTTATCTAACCTTCATGTGAAGGGCAAGCCCGCAGTATTGCCAGATCGTGCGATACGCAGGCAGTCTCATTACTTTATTTACAGACCTCGTATTCTCTATGAACACAAGATCACAGACAAAGGTGAGCTGAAAAGTAATACCTCAAAATTAAGAAATGGATACACATATCTCAATAAAACTACAACAAGTAACTTACTTTAACTTCACTGTTCCCCTCCATTTAGTTTTTTACACACTTTCACCATGTTCAAGGGGTTTCATAAATCTGTCACACTAGAACTGTGCATCTTGATGACAGAACTACAACTTACCCGCTGTCATCATATCATTGTTGAACATACAGTAATGTTCCTTCAGTTTGGGAAAGATACAAATATCTGGCAGTGCAAAGATGCTGCTATGAAATGGACAATCTAAGATGGTAAAACTAAGGTACTGAACCTCTGCAGTTATCTTACACTTGTGTGCAGTAGAGCACTGTCATGTTGAAGATGGGGGTGTTCCATGTGAGGGCAAACTCTTTAAAGTCATGCTTTCAGCTTAACCAGTGTCAGACAATACCAGAATTAATGATCATGCCAGCAGGCTTAAATTCTGAATGCACCAAACCTTTAACATTCCAGGAAACTATAAGCATGACTTCACCAGCAGGTACTGCAGTCTTGATTTTTTTTTTTGTACTCGTTATTTGTCTCCATGAACAATTTCTATATGCTGAAGAATGTTGATCAGAGGCATGTTTTCTGTAGTCATGAATTCTATCTCTGCACACCATTTCTATTGCACTTGCATTACACATTACCATGTTTCCATGCACAAATCAGAGCCCTCTAGTGGCAGAAGACTAGCATTTGGTCCCACAGTGTGGAAGAGTCTAACAAAATGAATGCAGTTTAGTTTGAACTCCTATGTGTGTTTCTCTTATGTAACAAAATTAAGAGGCATTACATTTCAGCACCCCTTCATATGCCACCAAATCCAGCAGTCAGCTACATGCAATGATTTACAATGATGAAAAGCCATAGTTTAAAGTAGCAGTAAATAAGTTTCTATATGCACACTCCTTTTACTCTGTGGATGAATTTTTTGCATGTACAGATGATATGTATTACTGACTTACATGACTGTATAATTTCTTACACTGTAATAATTTTATATGTTTTGAATGCTTTTGACATGTTCCACATCCTATTGTCTGGTGACAGCCTCAGGGATCTATGGAATGTATGTATGTATGTATGTATGTATGTACATACCTTCACACCTGTAGCAATATTGACATAGCACACCTCACCAGAAACGTCATCATACGCTTCACGCCATCCGACAGGAATAGGAATGTCATGTGCTCCATTCACCTCTTCTGCACGGAGTGACATGTCTGACTGAAGATTTTTAATGCTGCCATCTTGTGTATTCTCCTTAAAAAAAAAAGTCACTAATGTGACTTTCATGCTTAACCCTGTATCCAAAATATACCTTAGAATATGCTGGCCACATAACACACTCAGGCCATGACCCACACAGCTCAGATAATCCCTGCTGTCTATCCATCTTTTGCACCACACACAGACACAAGTGCAAACAATTCATAATCATCTCTGATTCTAACAAAATTTGGTGAGCTTGTTGGGTCTAGCAGGTAATAAATTTTACCTTCCCATGTCCATTTCTGTCATGCAACATTTTGAGATTTCCAGTTTTCTTTACATTTTTTCCATTCTGAATCACTAATACACCCATAACTCTGTACTGATGTAAATTCTAAAATGGGACCTGCATTTTACATTATACACATGGCAAGTGGATCACTATGAATTTTACCTTGACCTTTCACCTATTTACCATGAAAAAAGAAAATAATGCATGGTCTGTCATTCCAAACACAGATTTCATAATTATGTTTCAATTAAACTGTGTTGTGAATGACAAACTGTGCATTATTTGCTTTTTGTGTGAATTCACAACAGTTTACCATTTTACCAAGAAATGTTTTCATTAAAATTTCTGTGACAATTTCCTCTGTCAAAATTTTCAACTTGGGGCATGATAGGGAACAGAGAGATACCCTTATTTCAAAATTTAAATGTGATATTAGTGAATGTATGCAGGTAAAACTTCATATTCATCCTAAGTGACAAACCCACAAAGCAGAAGTCTACCAGATTTCTTGAAAATCCAAGGAACTTACAAGAACTACTATGTTACATTACAATTTATTTAATAATACTTTCTTAAATGCACAGGTTATACAGCATCAAATTGGAAAATGATGGAGAATGATGAACTTGGAAGGATGGGAAGGAAATCAGTCATGACCTATTTTAGGATACTAATCAATCAACAGCTCAGAGTGGCTGAGGAAAAAACACAAAATGCTCAGGGCAGGTGAGTAGAGGATAAGAATGATCAATTTCTGGTGACTACCTACTCATGGTGCACTAATCATTCAATCATTACATTCAAAATGTAAATATTAAACTCAGGATTACTGTCTTGGTGAAGACATAATCTTATTGATTCCTTAAAGGACCTGTTTCTCTGTTAATTTTGTTAAAGTGTTATAGTACGTATGAACAGCATTTACTGCCTAAAAGCTTGGTAAGAGTTAGTAGCCTGAGGGCTGTGTGTTCTGTTGTATCAAAGATGAACAGAACAAATCCCTCCCAATGCCTGCACACACAATTATGTTTGCACACACACCTTACATGGAGGACATGCAAATGCATTATGTTAGATCTTGCATACTTCAATGTTTTTATTTAGCAAGCTATTGTAGATGTATAAACACTATTGTAATTGGCCAGTAAATAAGGTACAGAATGTGTTCTAATTAAAGCCTGCAATATCATCCTCAAATGTCCAGAATACCTCATTTCTTAGACTTTTAACAACCTGAACATCACAATATAGTTGTACACTGCTGATTCATAGAGGCCTGACACTGTAATCTCAGTAAACAGACTGGGTACCCTGAAAATATTTGTGTAGCTTTCCTTATTATCTCCAGACAAAAAGTGGGATAGTACATTTCAATAAAACAAGACTTCCTATTCTCACACCTTTATCGGATCTTGCTGAAGGCCATATGTATTCTATATTATGTTATGCTGCTGATAAAGCATCAACACACACCTCAGTAAACAATAACATAAAATTTATTAAACATTCTCATATCTCATCCAATTTGCTCACTGCATTCCAAACCCAGTTACCTGGTGCAAGGGAGCTATTTTTTTGAGGTATTTAAATTTTAAATACTACAGACTTCAAGGAAAACATATTCTTTCACACCACTGGCAATGTCAAAAAAATAATAGTTTATACTTCTTTTAAGATTTCATGCCATGCTATTATGAAGACAGTGATATACAGTAACTTAACAAATGACAATCTGCTCAGCACAAATTACTATACAGGGTTATTCATAAGTCCGTGAAACATTTTAAAAATTCGCAACAATAAACTACTCAACGGCTCATGGTAGTTCTTACACCGATAGAGAGAGAAACTCTCCAAGTTTTTTTACATATTTCACAGATGCTCAATGTGTCCACCTTTGGCAATATGGCAGACATCTATGCGATAGCCCATCTCGTTCCACACGCATGTCAGCATATCACGGTCGATCACAGCCACAGCAGCGGTGATACGGTTGCGAAAATCTGGAGATTAGGGGGGAGTGGAGGCACAAAGACAGTGTCCTTCACAAACTCCCCAGAACAAAAAGTCGCACAGGGTTAAATCCGGGGACCAGAGTGGCCACTGCATTAACGTGTCATCTTCTTTTCCTGTGTGTCCTATCCACCTTTGTGGCAAGTTTCGATTGAGATACCCTTGCATGTCTTTGTAGTGAGCCGGAGAGCCGTCTTGTTGAAAGATGTAATCATTACTGTCTTCATTCAACTGTGGCATCAGCCAGTTTTCTAACATGTTTCACGGACTTATAAATAACCCTGTATATTTGAAAGCTAGTGATGAATACACATAGCCATTAACACCTCACATGCCCATCCCAATGAATATCTGATGGATTTCACTCACAGCCAATTAAAATTCCACAGTCTTGGTATTTATGTAATTAGGTATGCACTACTAACCAAATCCATGAGCCACAGTCTTCTATGAAAAACTGATTTAAAAAGTGATAAAAACAATTTCAAATGTCTTTTAACCAGAGGTCATTACTATGTTCATAAATGCATGCCACTGGATGTCAAGTTCAATCCCCTCTACAAAATCATACTTTACATCTTTAACATCCATTGCAACACTGTCCCCCATTTATACCTAGGTTCTCCCCAGTGGTCTCGTCCTTTGAGATGTTTCTAATAAAATTTTATAATCATTTCTCCCCCCAGCGCTACATGTCCTGATCATCACATCCACTGGAACTGAACACTTACGTTATAACTGTGGTGCCTGCGGGGAGGCTTCCAACTCTTATCATTGGTCCTGTAGTTATAATAATAGGTCCTCCCATGAGAAGACTTAAATTCCTCCCATCCCTCATTCAAGACTCTGACTGACTTATGAGTAGGTGATGGAGAAGGTGGTGAACTACGTCCATGCACATCACGTGATTCCACCTGCCAAAAAAGAGCATAAATGTCAATACAAATTGCCTGTTAGTTTCACGTTACCATAGTTTGCAGAAACGTATCTAATGCTGCAAAGTAAACAAAAAAAGCACAGAGAAAAAATTATTCTTCATTCAGTTTTGTGGAGATGAAATTTTTCAAGTAACATCTGTGGAAATTAATTATGTTTTGCAAATACCATCACTTACTGATATGTTATTAAAGGGTCTTATAACCGTTTCTACAAAAACTCATAAAATGTAATTACAGCATCATATAAAGTCAGGGGACAGATATACTGGCATGTCACAAAACCAAAATTTGCAGACATAAAACAGTCGATAAAACATTTTAAAATGTTTAAGAATTTAAGGACTTTGGAATAACTGTATCAAAACAGTACTTTGGCTCCCGATGAATTTAAATATTCATTCTTGCATTAAAAAAATTGCTACTTACATCAGAAACTGTCTAATTTACTTTCCAAAACCTTGTCAAGTCATAAACAGTAATCTGTTAAACAGTGTGCTGGTCACAGAAGCTGAGGAGCCTAAGCCATGCATTGTCTTCTGCTGATCAAGACACTGGGACTGTAGGTTCAATCCATCTTGAGGCATAGATACATTTTTGTGTTTGGCTGTTCTGCTTAGGTAGAAACTTTATGACAAACCAATCCCTATACCTCCAAGGATTCCTACCAAATGTCTATCTATAACCAGTTACAGAATCACAGAAAATTACAGGCCTTGGACTGCAGTGGCCAATAAACGCCACTGATGATGTTCAACAGTTAGCTGTTGTGTATGACCATATACTCTAAGGGAAGAACATGAACTGCAAAGAAAACCAAGCTCTCAGGAAAATACACGCCCAAGAAGAAGAGGAAGTCGGGACTTATAGTACAGTACATTGCAGTCCAAAGCTTTGTCATTTATAACACTCAGTTAGCATGGTCAAAGTAGTGAAGTTAGTGAAGTTACAGCGGGCTGAGTAGGTAATTTTGTTGGGAGAAAGGGGATATATATACATGCTTTGGACAAAGAAATCTTCTGGAAACCCACAAATGTCTAATATTAATGGTTAGTGACAAAACAGGATGTGCCTAGCCTGAGTGTTTCATTTAACATCACTGTTACTTGCTAAGGGTTACCAGCCTATAACTAATACAGTACAGAATGAGAGAGGTGATTTGATTACAAACCCCCCCAACAGTATTTGGGCTAGGTGGAGGAACCATTTCTCTCAGCTAGTGAATATACATGGAGTTAATGATGTTAGGCAGACAGCAAAACATACAGCAGAGCCATTAGTGTCTAAGCTGAGTGCCTTTGAGGATGAGATGGCTATTGACGAGCTGAACAGACAAAAATCACCAGGTACTGATCAAATCCTAGCAGAATTTATTAAAGCATGGGTAGAACAATTCACTCTGAGATCCATAAACTTATTAATCCTGCTTGGAATAAGGAGGAACTGCCTGAGGACTGGAAGCAGTTGATCACTGTACCTATTTATTAGGGTTATAAAAAAAGACTGTAGTAATTATAGGGGCATATCACTTTTGTCAACTGCATACAAAATTTTAACCAACATCCTGCTATCAAGGTTAACTGCAAATGCAGAGGAAACTATTGGGGATCATCAATGTGGATTCTGACGTGACAGGTAAACTACTCATCATACATTCTGCAATCATCAAATACTTGAGAAAAAATGGGAATACAATGAAGCAGTGCATCAGCTATTTAAAGACTTCCAAAAAGCCATGGTGGCAGTTAGGAGGAAGGTCTAGTATGATATTCTCATTGAGTTTGGTATCCCCTTGAAACTGATAAGGCTAATAAAAATGTCTGAATGAAACCTACAGCAGAGTCCAGGCAGGCAAGCATTTGCCTGGCATGTTTTCTATTAAGAATGGTTTGAAACAAAGAGATGATTTATCACCATTGCTTTTCAACTTTACTTTAGAGCATGCCATTAGGGGGGGTTCAGGTAAACCAGGATGGCTTGAAATTAAATGGTAAACATCAGCTTTTGGTTTATGCTGACAATGTTAATATAATGGGTGGAAGCGTACATACTATAAAGAAAAACACAGAAGCTTTAGCAGTTGCTAGTAAGGAGAATGGACTAAAAGTAAATGCTGATAAAAATAAGCACATGGTAATGTCTCAAGATCAGAATGCAGGACAGAGTCACTACATAAAGATTGATAATTGTTCCTTTGAAAGGGTGGAGCAGTTCAAATATTTGGAAATAAACTAACAAATCAAAATTCTGTACAAGAATCAAATAAGAGCAGACTGAAGTCAGGGAATGCTTGCTATCATTTGGTGCAGAATCTTGTGTCTTCCAGTTTGCTATCCAAAAATATGAAGATTAAGATATACAGAACTATAATTTTACCCGTTTTGTATAAGTGTGAAACATGGTCGCTCAAACTGATGGAGTAATGTAGACTGAGGGTGTTTGAAAATAGGGTGCTGGGGAGAATAGTTGGGTCTAAGTGAGGTGAGGTAACAGAGGAGTGAAGAAAACTACATAATGAGGAGCTCAATGATTTGTACTCCCCACCAAACTTTATTCAGGTGATCAAATCAAGCAGAATGAGATGAGCAGGCCATGTGGCACATACAGGGAAGAGGAGAGGTTGCATACAGGGTTTTGGTCGGAAAACATGAGGGGAAAAAGACCACTTGGAAGACCCAGGCATAGATTGGAGGATAATATTAAAATTTATCTTCAGTAAGTCAGATTGGGGGGGGGGGCATGGACTGGATTAATCTGGCTCAAGATAGGGACAGGTGGCGAGCACTTGTAAATGTGGTAATGAAACTTCAGGTTCCATAAAATGCGGAAAATTTCTCGAATAGCTGAGAACCACTTAGCTTCTCAAGGAGTATGCAGTTACTTGCTAAAATCATACACACTCAGTGGTACAACATACAAAATTTAAAGTTTTCCCTGTCCATGCCATGAAGGTATATGAGGAGAGCAGAGGCATAGCTTCACTCAACCTCAGCCTTGGCACTAGATGGAAGTGTGTGTTTAACTTAACACCCTAGCTGCTCTACCCTGGGAAAGAGCCCCAGTACCTACTGAACAGCAGGCTTGGTGGGTGGTGGAGTCACTCTGATGAATGACATATAAATATGGAGTATTGGTGTAATGATAATGATAGGAGAAAACTGAAGCACTCAGAAAAAAAAACCAATTCCAGTGCAACTTTGTCCAACACAAATCCCACATGGACTACTTTGGGATTGAACCCAGGCCTCTATGCTGACAGGCCATCAACTAAACACCTCAGCCATGATCAGAACTCAACTTGTTTAGAATCCTGACATTACAGACTTTAAATGTGCAGATTCTTCCAAAGAAATCACAGTTAATAAGTCCTTAAGGAACCATGGATTTAAACACAGAAATGTGGGCATATCTTTTCTGAAGTGAAGTCATTTTGTATGCTCATATTCTTCAAACAGTTACATCAGAAAAATCCAAAAATTTCTATAAAACCTTGGTCAATATTCATGGAGTACCTTAATATGAAAGACATATATTTTCCAAATGTCTTCTTTGCAATTCTGTATGCACCTACCTGCTGAAAGCTAATTCCACCGCAAATGCTACACAGTGGAAGTCCCCCCCCCCCCACCGGAAAATGTTTATTATATCAGAACACACTTCAATTAAAAGATGTGTTTGCATGTGTGGGCATACCTATATACTGTACGCACATATTTCCAAAGGTGCACAAATACAAGGCGCCAGGTTTCCCAGGCAACTGAATTTTGTACAATGACACCTAATATTTGTGGGCCCTCAGTATGCAACTTGCTTCATGTCACCCTTCTGGAGCCTAGAATTTTGAGGTGGGTTCAAGATTTTTGGAACATTTGTGCACCACTGTATATTTCTCATTTGGATTAACAAAATCTGATATATGTTTCAAATACAATAACAGTAATAATGGACCAATAAGAAAATTCACTGCACAATAACTTTTACTGCTGATCCCCAATTATTACATTTCATTAAAATACAATGAATAATTATGGAGATGAAAATAACAGGACAGATGTACAGACATACACATTTACATTACATTCAGATGATTACATCATCATACAGCAAATGAGTAATAAACAAATATCATCATCTTACCCTTTTTTTCCTTGACAGGAGCATCCGCTTCTTCTGCAATTGCACATGAGAACTAGAACCATCTGTCACCTCTTTCACTTTATCTAATGATTCAATTACTAAGTCATCTGAAACAGCACCATCACTAATATCACTGCAAACTTTACTTGTAGCACTCTGGCAAAGAATATCATCCGACAAACCACTAGTGCTGCCCTCATCCAGATTTTCTTCAGATTCACTGCCTGACACAACTGAAATTCCCTTACTTTTCTCACCAACATTCCAGGGTTGACCAGATTCTTTTTGCAACACTTCCAGATCACTGCCACTATGACTTGATTTCAGCTGATCATGGTCCAAACCTATCAAAGCACTGGAAACATGTTCTGAGTTTTTTAATTTCTTTTCATCTGGAATTAATTTAATATCTTTACTCTCCTTACACTCAGATAATGCATTTTCCCGTGATGTTGACAACAAAGAATTTCCACTCCAACGTTTCAAAGCACGAACTTCTTTTTTCGTTTTGAAACTACTTGAGTACTGTAGCTTACTCTTCACTCTTTTAAACGCAGAGTCCATTTTTGTGTTATCTACAGCTGAAACAGTAATGGTGCTGGGTTCATTAAGGCTTCCTGAGAAGTTGATTTGAGAAGCCCTGCTGTCAAGTGTCCCAGGTGGGCTGAAATGCACCTCTTGCGCGAGTTTCTCCCAAGACTCAGAAGGTTTACATATAACTTTTCCTACATTTTTTGACCCTTCACATGGAACAGTACACACTCTGGTGAAACCCTCACTGATATCCACACAACTTCTTACAGCACTGTGTTTCTTGATCCCTTGAACAGAGTTATCAGTCTTATCGCTTGCTACTGATAAGGAATGTTTATTTGAGCAGAAACTGTTATCATCTGGATATGAATGAATACAACTACATGACATGTGTGGACTACACGAAGTGATGCTATTTTCATTTGAATGCTCTTCATCATCAGCCTTTGTACTGGATGATTCACAACAATCCCTTTCAGTTCTCACTTTGGAAAGTTCCGCAACAAGCTCTTCTACTGCCCATGACTTTCGCTTGTCGAACAAAATATGACTTGCATCTTCCTTAATCAAACTGTCCATATCTGATGAATTTTTGTTCACATTCTGGAATGTGTGTGGCTGTGTTTCACTATGCCCCCTTGAAGTTTTACATTCATAAGGACAGGAAATGTTCAAAATGCTAGTTTCTTTTTCACACTTTAAGGACTCGCTCGACTTATTCTTAACATCAGATGATGGAACTGAGGCTTTTGCCTCATTTTCTTTATGTCTCTTGCCGCTTCTATGATGGGAAATTTCCTTGAAAGAATATAAAGACACAAATAAGTAGACAACATAAAATTATAAGGGCAAAATAACTACATGTACAGAATATGGTATGGTTGCCACAGAGACACCACATTTCAGGACTGTTTTTGATTCCACAACCCATGACTCCTGGTTAAATTTGGTGTATGTATATCATATTTGGTTAATTGCATTCAGGGTGATATACAACATAAGCAGCAAATATAAGTTGTATCAGTACAGCAAATTCCTATACCAGGAGAGTGCTTAACATGGGACTAAGCACTGCAGAGTGAGTAGCATATTAATTATATTATAGATAATTTTCATAAATATACTTGAAATTCCAATATACTATTATGATTCAAGGTTTTACTACAACAGCAGGGAATTTCATGAGCTATTTATCAGTCAGTTCTGCACTTAAATATGTAATGCTGGCACTAAGTACCAAAGAGGTCTGGCATCATACTGTGATTCACGTCTCTTCCTTTCACCCTGGAACTGCACATTAGACTGTTCTGAAACTTTTATTTTAGTTTTAGAACTTCGTCTCTGCCCGATGTCCAGTAACATTACTGTCTAGACTGTCCAAGCTCATTAATTAATTACAGTGAGTGAAGAGACAGCAGTATAAATGCTAATGATGCCAATTACTAACATAACTGGTGGATCGTGACTATAAAGATAACTTTAAGCATACATTCACATACAAATTAACTTCATCTGTATATATACTTCAACCAACAATACCAACATATTAACATATTTATTCCAAAGACTACATTACTCTTGTCATAAGCCCTGACTCCATAGCCACTGCAGTGATATGACCATTATAAGATTACAAGTCATCAACAAAGAACTACCTATACTTCAGGGAAGAAACACTTACTTGACCACTTCATGTACAACTTAGTGAAAATACTGGGGGGGAGTACAATATAATGAACATATAATTACATATCTTCAGCAAAGACAGATAAGATGCCAACTACTTCCATATTATTTGCAAAATGTATTACTTAGGTTGTTTACTAACCCCAACTCAAACATAACAAAGTCCACTAACCATCACTGTATTCGAATGTATTGAAGAAATATAATGTGTTCAAATATACAAAAAAAAAAACTATTTAACTCGGTAAGAACAACTATAAATGTCTGCCGGTAAACAGTGGTATTAATAAAGTTAAATTATCATGCAAATAAAATTATTAAGACAATCAGTTCAGGTCATCCACCATGCCATATTCCTGGACAGTTTCTCTTTCCACTCTGCTCATTCCAATTTCCTGTCATTGTCTTGGGGTGAGTTAATTAAATTAGCTTATGCGGATCCCAACTACAATTGGCTCTTTTACCCATTAAACACACCTTTGAAGTGTCCTGGCTGCATAAACATTCTTTTACATATGCAGCAGGAACATAAAATGGTCTTTCTGAAGAATTCCGAATCACCTGCCACCAATCTGAATTAGTTTTCTTGATTAAAAACAACTTTTCACCCTCTTGTATCCTTATCTTTCTGTCATCCTTAACTGAATATTCAAAATCATACAACACTCGCAAATGTATGTCTGGGAAGTCTTCTTCTGACATTATGTGCAACAGATATTTTTCTCTCAAACTAATACTTCGCTATGCAATCAACGGATCCCACAGCATATTTCCACCTTCACCTGCAAATACGAATATAAAATAATGTTGACAGTGTCATTCGATAAATCTCACTTCCTTATCCGTAATACATTATCACAGTTCAAACATAACTAACCTAAAATATATTAACCTATGTATTCTTCCTCAAGAAACATTTCAACCATCGTAAATTTGATGGATCTTCTATCCCACACATCCGAAATACTGAATTTACAACAGAGTTTACGGCACTTCCTTCTGAAAACTGTCACCTAACAACACACATACGTCTACCGTGTCAATACTGAAAATGTAGGTTAGCACTTGCCTCACTTCCACATAAATCTGACCTTGAATAAGCAGTATACATTTCACAAATCACATTGCATAGACATCTTAATCACTTGAGTTGCGTCTATTAGTTTCAGCGCCTATAATCGCAAAGGCTATCCTGCTACTAACCACTAACAACTACCTGTGGAATGTGTCTAAAATTTGCTGCACACAACGTGAGACAACTACACGTCACAACACGCACCGACTTTTCCTCCTTCTACTAGACCGCGGGAAATTAAAAATATGAAGGCTAGTATCTTCAGCAAAATCGAAAAGAATGAGATGGGCTGGGCATGTGGCGCGTATGGGTGAGGAGAGGGGGGTGTATAGGTCTTGTTGGGGAAACCGGAGGGAAGGAGACCACTGGGGAGACCTAGGCGTAGATGGGTGGATAATATTAGGATGGATCTCCAGGAGGTGGGATGTGGGTATATGGACTAGATTGGGCTGG
>Ga0136643_10012627_pt1 | contig 12588 bp, 6 predicted proteins | sample TergutLab28metaG_FD_96883 | JGI IMG/M metagenome (GOLD analysis project Ga0136643, IMG submission 96883) | Labiotermes labralis P1 segment gut microbial communities from Petit-Saut dam, French Guiana - Lab288 P1 (version 3) (version 3) | ecosystem: Host-associated > Arthropoda: Insects >...
GATATTGAACTGCAATACGATACGTTACTGTCTGCATTAGCGTTTTCGCGGATTTCTTAGAAAAGCAAATAATAAGGATGCATCAAAGTTTACGATTTACGAATTCGACTTGCGACCAAACTAACATTAATTAATGCTGCTACCCGATTTAAAATTTAAGCTTATTTATTGAATCCGTACGAGCGCATTAGATCCCTTCGGAAAGTAGGTAAATATCTACCAAATGACAAGTCGCAACGGCCCAGATTTATCCAACAGTCGGCAACGTCACTGTGGAAACTGAAATTTCGAAGATCCAAGGTTGTTTTATAAAAAAAGGGGGGGGGGCGTGGATATTCTAATACTGAAATTAACCAACCATTCTCAGATATCTGATAAGCTATATCTTCGCTGTTCGTATGTGATACGCTATGTTGGCAATTGCTTACGGACGTTACGGGACGAATTTCCTGTCCCAGAAGAGCAATGACCTCACCCACACCGCGGCGGAAGCCGGTAAATCTGTCATCTGGCAGTCGGTCAGATGTCATCCTTTAAGATATTGAATTCCGGGTCAAATTTCTGATTAAGATTTCGTCGTGTAAATAAGTGAGTGGCTTAAAAATAACAAATATGAAATTCTCACAAATAACATCTTCATTACAAAGAAATGTTATGAATCCATAGTCCTGGTCGTAACATTTGTGACGTGACCTGTGTGCGTGACAACCTTAAGTAGCAGATGTGTATGGGGAGGGAAAAAGAATTTGCCTGTGTTTTCAGGAAGTACTTAGCAATTGCAGCCTTTTTTTTGAATGGAAGCATCACGATGTGCTCTCAACGTAACATAATATTATATAGTGTACGTCAGCACAATCACTTTATTATATAAGGTAATACAAGGCCATGTTTCGGCTATAACCTAGTCATCTTGAGGCCTATATTAACAATTGTGTTACAAGACGCTATGCACACTTTGGGATCCAATCGTGTTTACATTCGTGGAATATATCCAATTAAAATGTTTGTCTAAAAGGTGTGATGTGCACATGTGTTATATTCCACGAATGTAAACACGATGGGATCCCAAAGTGTGCATAGCGTCTTGTAACACAATTGTTAATATAGGCCTGAAGATGACTAAGTTATAGCCGAAACATGTAGCCTTGTATTACCTTATATAATAAAGTGATTGTACTGACGTACACTATATAACATTATATTAAATAGCAGCCTACCTACTAATGGAATTGCTGGGGCTAATTTTAAGAAGTGTTGAAAGGCAATCTAAATTCTGTTGCTTGTGTATCCGTGCAAACAATTGTCTGGTGCATTTTCCATTCAGAATGCTCCGAAATAAGAAAATGTTTTATTGCGCATGTCTTTTATATGTTTCTTAGAATATCAATTTAGGCGTCCGCTAGCGAATTGCAAGGGAATGGTGCTACAAAACAAATTAAATTTAATCTCTGTTGCTGGTGACCGTTTTTCTGGAGGAAGGTACAGGTCTACAATCGGCAGTGAAACGACGGATTCAGTAATAGACTTTAGCAGGGATGTTTGTCAGCAAGTAGACACAGTGAAAATTTGTGGGCTCATATCTCGTCATTGTACGTTATAAAAGCTTTTACGACAGGGGTGCAGAGATTTTCCAAAAATATAGAAGGCAAGTCAAAAATAAGCAATAGAATGGTGACGTCGAGCGATAGAGAACCAATAAATATCAGCCGCCATAGTGCACAATTTAGACACCCAGGCGACCCAGCGCAAGACGTGTGCACCATTTTCCTTTTCTAGATGTATATATTTTTATAAAATTTGGCAATATTCCATTACACAGTTGGGAAACTAAACAGATCTTGTGGATTGCATTTAGCTGGCTCAGGTTGTTGAGCACAATAGCCTTAATGTCCTCTTGAGTTCCATAAAAAGTGGATAGTTTCTTGACTGCCTGGGAGAATATTAGTTTATAAAAAGTAGCGTAACCTTTTAGTTAACAAAGTTATGGAATAAGAACTAGATATTTGTTTGGATTACCAAAGAGTGAACATATAGGCCTAAATATTCGGGAAACCGAACTTTTACCTTTGTAAAACCAGCCGTTATGAAATCTTAACTCATCATTTTAACTTTAATTTTTTGGTTGTTTCGCCATTGAACATGTTATGTTACGAAATTGTCCTCGTTGACTGTGGAATTGAAGGCCTTATTTCGTTCTAGACCCCAGATTAAAAATCGAAACAGATGCCCACCGAACAGTACGAAATAATTCTTAACATCCTTCCTATCTTTCCGTGTTCGAGGTAATCACGCCGCGTAGATGGCACTATCTTCGAAAGCAGGAACCTGTCAGGTAGTCTACACGTAGGACGCTTTGCAAAATGCGTGGGATAATGCGATAGTGCTTTCCTTTGTGAAGAAAGTCTACAAATATTCGACTAAAGTTGCTTGACACGTGAAAGCACACAAACATAGGCCTGTACCTGCCCAAGTATTTTGATTTATTACCTTATTCTTCCACAAAGTGATATGTATGGGAACTGAACGACCCTTCCCCCGCATCACCTTGTGAAAAGATGACGGATCTCGACATTGACCTAATAGTTTTTAATATAATTTTCGACGGATTGGCGGTTACATGGCCGTGGGAAAAGGGCTAGGAAAGGATGAGAATCTAGCAAGATTTTAAACTGATTGAAGAGTTTGAACGTCATACGAAATGCAGTCGTATTATATGAAACGTCCGCCAAAATTAAGGATATATTCGTTGACTTGTTTTTAGTGAAAAAACACGTGGTATTAATATCATATGTTACGTTCAATACACGTGTAGCCATATTTAAGGTCAGTTGCGAGAAAAAAGATATAAGTACGTTGTACTGCTTATAGGCTAGTCCTAAACGTGCTTGTTAAATTGTCTGCAAGGCGAACTGACTGCTCCAGTCTGACGGATAGTGGTCATACTCTTCACACCGGGTGTGCAAAATTATTAACTGTGAATAGTGGATGTGCGTGTCGTTTCTACTGTCTCTACATTGTAATGTCACGTAAATACGTTAATTTTTATATTAAAAGTGAACACGTTTAATGGTGCAAATGATTACCGTACATGTTAACTATTGCTCGCTGTGGCGCAGTTGGTTCAGGCATAGCGCTACAAATCTCGAGGTCGCGGGGTCGATTCCCGATGGTTTCATTGGAGATTTTCCTTAACATAATTCTTCCGAACGCACTATGGTCCTGGGGTCGACTGAACCTCTGGCAGGAATGAGTACCAGGCATACTCACGGAAGGGAGGGGGTGCTTGCAAACTTACCACATTCATGGGTCAATTTCCGGAAATCTGGGAGCCTCAACATCTTGGAACCCTGAGGGGTATGTCCAGGTCTGTACAGGGATTGTGTTGCTTTAGCGTTACGTGTAAACGATAAAATATGTTTTTCACCCTGCTTCATTTCTCCACGCTTGTAATTCTTATTAGTTCCGCAGGACTGGTGAAATTACTGTTTGTAAGTCAGTTGATTTCGTAGTATTTCGTAAAACAAAGGGTTGATAACATTTCTTGGAATGAAAGTGTTCGATAGCAAGCTTTACTGCAACGCACTGAGAACAATACTTAACCATAAGTCAACCGACTGAATATCAACATGGTATTATTCGGTCCCAAACAGTGCGGCAGTATTATTCGATAATGTGTCACGCTTGAACACAGCTAATTCAAAATCCGATCATGTTACATGTTGGGTGAAGCAGTGCGGACTGGATGGTAGTCTGGTAGAGGGGTAATGTGACATGGGGCAAGAACCATTTAGGATTTCGAGACGTTCAATTTTTCGTTTGGAGTGTAGCGTTTCCTCGTCCCCCACCTCCTCGTCCTCCTCCTCCTCCTCCTCCTCCTCCTTCTCATCATCATCATCATCATCATCATCACCACCATCATCTCCTTTATGCAGGATATTTATACTTATATTCCTGAGACAAACTATGTCCCGAGGGAAAACAGTGTTGCAGCTATTCTGTTGTTACTATTCATGGTGCTTATATCGTTAGTTTCGGTGTTGATTCTATTGTACTTTTACATTAGTACTTTCCGAAGTATGTGTGCAGTGCCCAATGTGGCTGTTTTCTGTAGTTATTATTATTATTATTATTCAGCTCTCACCCATTAGTTTCCTTATCCGGTTCTAATTCACAGAACCAATTTTTGGACATGGCGTAGGTAAACTTTCGACGAGAGATAAATATAATGCAAGGACTTCGCCCACACGTAAAGGTGCAGATGCGGACACATCTGCATGTCGACTGGATTTTGGATACGTTCCCAGTGTTCGAGGTATCGGAGGTTCTTTTGTCCCTTACAGATATCCCTGGGGCTCCATTTTACAACTATATAGTGGATATGCAAATCGATTACTAGCAACCACTTTGACATTAGGAAGGTGACCTGGTTCTTTGTTGTGGCTGTGCTATTCTAATTAGTTCTGAAACAGTATCTCTATATAACACGCGGCCCCAACATGATCTTGCCTCCATTGGTTAATACAAAATATTTTTGCTTGAATCAGCGAATTTCAAAGTTTAAAAATTTGGGATATTTCTTAAACGTTTATATATTTTGAGTGTTTAAAATCAATGGGCCATTCAGAGGAAAGATAAAGAACGGTTCTGAACGACGAATAAAATTACTTCTTGGTTCTGACAATTTTGTGATCAGTTCGTTGTTAAAACTTTTGTTTTGAGCAAAGAATATTCGAGACAGGAAAATCCTTTTTATTACATTCAAATTTTCTTATTATGCAGTCACTGTAGACTAATATGAATATGTGCTCTGTGGGAAATGTCAAGGTTGTGGTCTTCTCCGTCGGTCCTGCCGTCCGTCCTTCCACATCGTCACTTTCGACATTATTAAGATATTCCTTATTGGAATCCAGGTTCATATGGCAATAAAGGTTGTCCAGAAAAACTACTTTATGTGTGTATGTCAACTCATGCTCAACACAACGGCTTCGAATTTATTTCCTTTTTTAAAACAGCTTACTATATAAAATAATTCTATTGTTAAATTATAAATTGCATTACACATTTTTTAAGTCTAAACTGTTGAAATGTTTCTCGATAAGGTAAGTACAAAGAAATAAAACTGAAAATATTTGCTGACTTTACATTGCAAGAACAACACAGTTTTATCCACACAATAAAGGAAATTGTTATTGACAATTATTTGTTCTTTCTCTTACTGGAGAGCTTACATGGTTCGTATTCCAGAAGAAGGGATTTTCTGTGTTATTTTACGAAATGAGGAAATTAAAACTGAGATGTAGTGGTTTAGTTATCTAATAGAGTGCTAACAATTGAGGTGTGGAAGGCAAGTTTTTAGATGTAGGCCCTAGGAAAACCGTACTCACGGGGCTGATTGAGAAGGTGCATTTTTTCTAATGTCGGAGAAGTTTGTTCGTCACTGAATAAGAATATAAATACAAATGACACAATGTCTCAACCAAATATCAAGGCTCAGACCAAAGATCGAAATTTACTGACGAAAAAAATGGAATAGAATCAAAAGAATTTTTACCCTAAGTGAGTAAAACATTTAGAAATATATATGAAGTATGTGCCTAAATTATTAATAAAGTAGTTTATCTAAGTCCTAAAGAGATTTCACATCGGTTATGTAATGTTTCGAAATAATGATGGTCCCTCTCCTGACCGCACGTTGCATTGATAGACAGATAATAGCAGAAAATTATCGTTTCGCAGTTTCTACTAACCTTTCTGTAAATTCTGCCTTGGTCAGCAAAAAAGCGTCACTAAAACTGAACACTATAAAATCAAGTAACTTTAGTAAATAAATCAGTTTTCCTAACTGCAGTTTCCACAAGGAACATGTAGTAGACCAGTTAGTGAAGAAATTGTCTGTAATGGCATCCACAAGTTAATTTTGGATTCTCTACCATTGAAATTGCGACCGGTAGGTTGTCCCGAAACGTCGGGAAGAGATTACCAAAACTTGCTGCGTAATAACCCAGAAGAGCGCAGATCTCATCTACTTAGCGGCGTAAGCCATAAATACACAAATTCATTAAATTTTTCACAAAATACAGCTCTTGAATCCTACGCTGAGCCAGAATAATCCAGTCCAAAACTTACACTCTACTCTCTTAACTGCAGTTTCAACATCAGCCTAATATTACAGTACGTCTAAGCCTAGATCTCGCCAGCACTTCATTCCCTCTAGATACTCCGATAAGACATTTTCACCATTTCTACTAGCTCCACCGCTGTTACATGCCCAATCTATCTCATCCTTCTTGATTGAACACCTTAACAGTGCTTGCTCATGTTAAGAAGACATCAGGACTTTCATACAGCCTATCAAAAATTTGCAGTTTACATAACAAGGCTATCTGTTCCTCATTTAGATAGTGGAATAATTAATATAAAATCTGAAAGTACGTGGATGATATAACCAGTGTCTTAAAGTGAGGTAAACCAGGGTGCTAAAGTCTTGGTAGCCAGGTCGTCGTGGCGACTAAATTTTGTATAATTGCGCTTGTGAGGCATCATTATGGAACTGCCTCATGTCACCCCGTCCGATGCCTAGAATTTTGTTGTGGCTTCCACGTTTTTATTTTTTTTGGAAAATGTAACATTGAGGTAAATTATTGTTTACCCTTTGCTAGAGCAAGGCAAAATACGAGAAAAGTCAGGATAGTCGATGTAGCGGCCGATACTGCAACAGAGTACCACCCGAATTCGTGTCACTTGCCTATCTGCGTCAGCGAATATTCTCGTGTAAATTTCCAGCACTATTTTGTGTCGGTAAAATTTGACGTCGTGGTAAAGCACAGACACAGACTTTAAAAGGACATATGTAATTCCGTCAATTAGGGTAACAAAATGATTTTGGCCTGTTTCCGGAAATAGGCCAAAGAGCGAAAATGGGTAAGACAGAAGGGGAGAAAGCAATGTCTGAATTGTAGCAACACTATTCTGGATGCAAAGAATTTGTGTCGCCAGCATTATGATTCAGATGGACAAAGCTGCTTCTAAAATCGTTTTTCAAACTTTGTCTGTCTGTCCGTCCTCACAATGGCTGGGTTATAATTTCAAAATTAAATCCACGTTGACCAATTTTCTTGAAGTTTTGTGGGAACACATGGCCTTTGAAGGCCATCTCGTGTTTGCACATTTTACCTGCCTGTGAATAACAATAGTTGTGAAGGCCATGCGACAGAATAATTCAAGAATATCACTATAGAAATTCTGTGCCGTGCAGTACCTGAAATTAGCTGCCACCGTATATTACCAAAAGTTTTCAATTTTTTAAATATATTCGTGGTTCCGTGCATTGTAATTCTAGGTTGAAGAAATCCAAAGAGATGCAACGGTATGCAGATATTTATTTACTGCTAAATTACCCTACATGTTTCGGGCGTCCATCGCGCCCATCATCAGAAGTACAAAAAACTGTAGTTGCAGCCTCTGGTACAGGTCATACTATCTGCATACTGATGCAGCTCGTTGGATTTCTTCAACCCAAATGTTTTCAGTTTCGTCTGTCAACAATCACACCAACTGCGACACTGTAGCGCAGTATAGAGAATGTCGTTCAGTAACCTAAATCACAATTCGACACACGAAACAGGATCGTGTTATTTCTTCAACAGGGCAAATTTTTCCAAAATTTTATGAAACCCGAAATTTTATTACTGTATTTATAATAACCCAAAACTTGTCGCCAGATAAAACCAGTCACTACCCTTCCAAACTGTTTCTTTAAGATTATTTTGACATTATCCTTCCATGCACCCCAGACAATCCAACCCCTTTTGGATTTCTTGGACTTTCTAATAGTACAATAAATAAAAACGCTGAACAATAATTTGGGTAAGGCATCTTATTTGAGGCCATTTCGAGTAGGAAATATTACAGACCTCCTTTTATCTTTCCGGAATCTTTATGGAAGCCATCCTTTGAGTTTATTTACTGAACTGACCACACTTATTCAGTCCAACACCACAAAGGTTTATTGTAATTTAATTCTTACCCTTACCTGTGCTGTGTTAGACTGAATGAGTTGTGGATTGTTTAAATTTCCTGAATTTGTTACTTGTTTAATTTAAACAAATTTTAATTAACCTAACTTTTTAATAGCTATAAAATACATTGAGCTTAACTTACGAAAGTCCCTTGCTAAGCGAATAATAAGCTTTCGAAAATTCAGTAGGCGGTACACTGTACCAAATGGAGTGAAAATTAAAACCAATATGCCTTTCCGTTCCTCTATCCAAATGCCATGCCCAGGGTAAAGTTCTATACGATACAGTCTTTTATGTTGTGAAATTGTTTGTCAAACGCCCGGGTCCAAAGCTCGAGTACCACCTCTTTTCTTCTCTCCGCGAATTTGTTCGGCGTAGTTGCAGATACACTCCAATACCTGGAGGTCCTCCCTCCTCCCCACTCCATTGTCTAAAATAAATAAACTAACAATAAAATAAAAAAACACTAATCAAAAGAGTAGCCAGATTATATCAACAATACCAAATGATGTGACTGGTATGACAATATATAAATACAGCCATTTTAGGCGCACTCGTAAAAATTGCGATAAACGACTATTAGCTGCGTCATGTCCGTCTGCGGTCCGTCCGTCCGCGTGTAACAAATCGGATCCCACTGAACGGGTGTTTATGAAAATACATGGTTTAATATTTTTCGAACAACTTTCGAGAAAATTCAAGTTATATTAAAATATGGCAAGAATAAAAAATACTTCATATGAAGACCTGTGTACGTTTATGATAATATCTCGCATAATTCTGCTTGTAATGAGAAATATTTCGGGCAAGATTGGCACAGAAAATCAAAACACATATACTTTCTCTCTTATGTTCCAGATTTCTTTTTAAGAAAGTCGTGGCGTTTATTAGATAATGTGGAAAAAAATGGTACAGCCGGACAGACCACAGATGATAATATGGCGCATGGACATTGCATGCCGGATAACTAAGGCTACAAACGTACACTCAGGATATGTAACACGTCTTGCTTTTCCACGGCAACAATGGTTGCACGAACGCGCCTCAATGTTGCATTTGTACCTTACATTGTTTACCTTATCAGCAGGCCTACCCATGTCGTTACAGCAACCTCCTCATCCTCGGAACAAATAAACAAACAAACACGAAGCTTATGCACACGAAACGAAGGCCACCGCAATTTTGCGGCGTTTTATTGATGAATGTGGCCTGTTCGGAACCACAACGTTTGATAAAACTAGGGGTTGCTTTGAGCGTTTGTGTCGCTTGGGTTTAACGATTTTGCTAAAAGTGAATCCAATAAAGGTAATGCGTTATGTAATTTTAGCAATAGATACTGACCGTTTTGATGAATGAATTAGTGAATGAAAAAATGCATGCGTGCGTGCATATACCACATGCACCTCTCGACATCAATTATGCGTCTAAAATTACATGTTTTAGTTAATATCGTAAATGGTGGTTGGATCTATTTTCAGTCTAGGTTAAGAATTTTATTTTTTGAGGAGAAATAAAGAAATATACTCGAGGTTGATCTGCACTGACTTGTTCTCCATTGATCTGCACTGCAACAGCTTATTGTTATCGGCTATTTTATCAGCCAACGAACACTGGACAGGAATTCGTGTTAATGATAGTAATATGTCATTCACGTGGCTGCGTACTTTTCGCGATGAGTACATAAAAAGACTTCAACGAAAGACATAAGCAGTGGCGTAACAGCGTACTAAATTTGTTGGTTACTAGTGAGGTTACAGATGTCAACAATGCTTTCACTCGGGACACACCCCTTACAATTCTGATTTGTAGAACCATTAAAAAAATAGCCATTTTAGCAGAAATGACTCTTCCATCATTTGTAGTTGTTCATCGATTTTCAGATTAAAATTTCAGTGCCGATTTCCTGTAATTTAAAAACATTTGGTGACTCTGTTTGTAACATAACTTTCTCCCAATATTAGATCTCCAAGCAAGCTATATTAAATAGTTTTATGAAAATATAGTTTTGCAATGCAAGGATTACAGAGCAATTGTTACACTACCACGGAATTGGAAATAACATAAATTCTCTTGTTAATGTGGGGAAATGTTTTGTACATTTCTTCGGCTGATGCGCGCGGACTGGCCGCCAAATTATAGCCACATTCTTCGAGCTGTCTCAGGTATGGCATGCGCCACGCGCGTAAACCGTATAGCGTGTCTGTCGCATTTAGCAAAACACGCACTAGAACCGGGTTAGCCAGATATCAGTGAAACTCCTGTACCAAGTGTGACAAGAGGCAGCAACTATAAACACGATACAGTATGATATACAAATTAAGAAAAAATAGAAGGAAATGTAAACAAACGCGCATAATGCAAACAAAACATGCAAACAAGACAAAATGAAGTTTCCCTGGTGCTCGCCATAAAGGCACACTGGACGAGTAGATAGATGGCTCCATGTGTTCTTAGTCTCTGCATTCGACTGAGGTCAGTGGTCAATTTTAGGATCGGGCTTTTTACCTCAGAATCAAGGATTACTGGCAGCCAATGGGCAGAGCCTGGATGGGTCCCAGAGGCACTCAGGACGTTTTGAAGAAATGAAAAATGGATTGCCCTTGCCAGATATCGAAATCCGGATCATCCACGTCTGAGCCTAGAGGTTATAATAAAGCACTGTATGTGACATTTATTATGATGACATTGAGAACAATGGAGGTGAAGCCATTGGCGTAGGACTCTATGCGCGCTTGTGTAAAAATAACTAACTGTATTATTATTTGGCTTCGTTTAATTAAAACTCCATTCTTTAATGTAAAGAGCGTTACAAGTAAAAACTTCCACACTGGGAAATTATAGACGCAGCGGCACAGTTCTTTCAGAGATCGCCTTCTAAAGACATCTACTGTCAAAGTCGAGATGACAATGATGATGATGATGATGATAACGCTTGTTTGAAAAATTATGATAAGCAAGTCCTCAACAAATTACAAAACCATTCTTCATCCAAGTGGTTAAGTCAGAGGGTAATTGGGGGTTATTTCCGGTGGCAAAGCGGATGGCGCATGAAGCTGATCGCTCACATCCACCTAGTACCAAAGTTAAGAATGAGTGGAGATACACCTCGACTCTCTCATACGTCCTCATGACGCGCAGAGAGACAACGTATAGTACACATAAATAGCGTACACTTATTTTGAAAATCTAACTTCTAAACGGCGAGGAAAATAAACATTTTTAGGCTACACTTTATCGTTAAGATGTCTGTTTACAGTAGTTAACTATAATTTTGCTTGTTGGTTTGTATGGGCGTGAAACTTGGTAGTTACCTTGAAGGAGGAACATAGGCTGAGAGTTTTAGAGAATAGGGTGGTGAGGAGAATATTTGTGCTTAAGAGGGAAAAGGTAACAGGGGAACTGAGAAAACTACATTATGAGGAACTTAATGGCCTGCATGTACTCTTCTCCCAATGTTATTCGAGTTATCAGATCAAGAAGTATGAAATGGACGGAGCATGTAACACGTATGGGGAATAGGAGAGGTGCATACAGAGTTTTGGTGGGGAAAGCTGAGGGAAGGAGGCCATTTGAAAGACCCAGGCATAGACGGGAAGATAATATTACAATGTTTCTTCAGGAAGTAGGATGGGAGCGTGGACTGGATTTTTCTGGCCCAGGATAGGGACAGGTGGCGGGCACTTGTGAAAGAGGTAATGATCCTTCAGGTTCCATAAAATGCGGGGAATTTCTTGACTAGCTGAGAACTCGCTAGCTTCTCAAGCAGGACTATACATGGAGTAAGTCTGTAAGTAAGCAAGTAAGTAACTCAAATTACCGTGTTTCGTCAAACGTTCATTTCGAGTTTATCTGCTGTTTTACCAGCTGCTGTATTTGGTCGTATGTGTGTCCGTAGTTGCAATGTATTCATCGGATTTCTACAATTAATGCAGACAAGGGTGTATCGTTCACGTTAATTAAACAAACACCATATGTTAATTTTGATCTACGATGATGTGTTTAGTCTTTTCCACGTAACATTTGGTATACACTAATGCAGGGTGCCAGGTGGCCTGTGTGACTAAATTTTGTATCGTGGTGCCTAACATTTATGACTTCTCAGTATGGAACTTGCTTCTTAACGACATTTGCGATTTTATGCCCGTTTCGAATTTTGGATATCAAGAGTCTTTCCTCTCAGACACAGCACTTCGGATTTTAGAGACCAATACTGCGTTTTACTCCTTGAGAAATGTGTAAATAAGTGTAAGTAATTTTTGTTTCAAAATTTTATCATTTGTCTAGGAATTAAACATTGAATGGGCTGAAATGAGTTAAATAATTTATAAATGTATAGTCCCAGCCTCAAAAAAAATCAATTGTGACGCGAGATTTTACTTACTTACTTACTCCATGGTGCAGAGTCCTTCTTGAGAAGCTAACTGGTTTGCAGCTAGTCAAGAAATTTCCCGCATTTCACGGAACCCGAAGGTTCATTACCGCACTCACAAGCATCCGCCACCTGTCTCTATCCTGGGCCAGCCCAATCCAGTCCATATACCCACATCCTACTTCCTGGAGATCCGTCCTA
>Ga0136643_10012630_pt1 | contig 12586 bp, 8 predicted proteins | sample TergutLab28metaG_FD_96883 | JGI IMG/M metagenome (GOLD analysis project Ga0136643, IMG submission 96883) | Labiotermes labralis P1 segment gut microbial communities from Petit-Saut dam, French Guiana - Lab288 P1 (version 3) (version 3) | ecosystem: Host-associated > Arthropoda: Insects >...
GTCAGTTTGAAGTCGGTGCCACAAGTTGCTGACTTACCAGGAGGCACTGCTCTTCGCGGTGGTCAGTATGAAGTCGGTCCCACACGTTGCCGACTTAACAGGAGGCACTGCGCTTAGAGGTGGGCGCTACCACCTTACATATACCTGTCAGCAACCCTGTTAGCGATCTGTTACATGTTGATAGTTGGTAACGGTGGGCGGTGTGTCGCGTTCAGCAGGACAGGATGCCGACAGACGGTCTCCACAAAGTGTAAGTGTGCTAAAATGATTGGGTTCATCTAATGAACAGGTCTGTGTGGGCCGTAGTTACGTAAAGAAACTGTTCGTGCGTCGTTTTCAAAAACGATTCCTCCTGCGAATACAGTGTACGTGCTGATCTCATGAAGCCTATTGTCCTAGCACACGGAGTGTCAGGCCTATAAATCTTACGTTGCCAATAGCACATTTGAGCGCAGTTTAGTGCAGACAGGCTGTAACACGAATTCAAAGCGAATGGCGCTTGTCGGCCATGTCATATCCGTCCGTCCATCCGTCCGATTCCACAGGAACGTCGCGACTTCATCTGACGGATTTTCGCGAAACTCTTCGTGATTTTTACTGATTTTTTTTTGCGACATGTTGCTGTTTTGGTTAAAATCGGACAAATATACACATTTGACCGAGGTACTCTTATGTGATTGGTCCTTGTAATAGAGTGTTTTCTGTGCGGTGCTGTTATATCCCGAGTGTGACGGTCGAAGTCAGGTACGCCGGTGTTGACCGAGCGGCTGGTTCCTGAGGGAAACTGGTTCAAGGCTCGTGCTGGACACTTAAGAATTGATATTCAAGACTCCAGCCATGGAAGTAGATAATGCTGCTTTGTTGTAGCTCGTTGATAGGAGAATATAATAAAATAACTGACGTAGTGCGCTGTGGTGTTAAATGATGTAGCGCTCTGTTAAATAATTTGTGAGTGCCGCTCGTAGGGAGAACAAAGAAAATTTGGCTATGTGATAAGACAGCGATTCCTGTAGTAAGTGACGACCAAAAATGTCCCCCAAGGCATCCAAACCCCTAGATTAAATAGCATCAGAATTTGGGGGCGAGTGAGGTCATAGGGCGTTGGTTATACCAGACGCCCCACCAAATATGGTCGTAAGTCCCCGAAAATACAAGCAAAACTGTAGTTGTCTTAACGGAACATTTCAGTCCAGCAACCCTTAAAAGAGAGTTTTAAACAAAGGGGTAAGCGAGAAATTCTCCCTAAGAACGGGTGTGTAGTTGGCGCATGTGTTGTTTCATGTGGCGAATGACAAAGTTCACACACACGCGCACCTTGCATCTTAAACCGTAGCTGAGAATAAATGGTCGCTTGGCGAAATTAAAATCGCCGGACGCGACAGTACGAGCTGATGCCTCAGGAACAGTTGACGATCTGAACGTAATAGAATCACCGGCGAATTTGTAATTTGTTAGAATGAATCTGAACGCAAGACCGTCGCGCTCCTACTGTCTGCCCACGATCCATCCAATATCGCTGTCACTTTGCCATAAGTCATTTGTTGGGCGACACGCTGTAGCATTGTGACTGCCAGTTGTGCGAACTGCCTTGTGCTACACTGAAACCGTCACAGTCCTGTTGCTGCAGACCGTTGTGTCGTGTTCTGTAGCAGAGTAGTTTACCACCGATCCATTTCTCATGCCGGTCTGTTCGGACGATGCCCGTAAGGATCTGCGTGTTTTGCGATTCTTGCGATTGTTCCAATGCTTCCCTGATTCAGGCTACTCGTGGCTTTATCCGGTGTTGTGTAGGCCTTACAGTGAAGGACGTGACGTTCGGCTTGTTACCGAAGTTTATATTTAATCGGTGCAAATTGTTTGACACCGAGCGCAGTGAATTCGACAAATCTATGAGGACAGCGAGAGGCCCTGCGATGCTGTTGCTTCTGCGCAGAGTGCTCAAAGATGTGCCTTTTGCGCATTCTAGAAGATTCGGGAGCCGAAAAGAGCCGAGAAGAGGCACCGGGACAACCGATCGGTTTGTGAGGAGAAATAAAGAGCAAGGCGCTTGATTTGGAGAACACGCCCATTCTTCTGCCCCTTGCCTAACACCAGCGATTAAACGGTTTGTCATATTTTCATGAAATTTGTTTTAGGGGTTCTTCAGGAAAATTTGTCGAGCTGGCGTCACTTTCACGAAAATCGGCTGGGTGGTAGTCGTATTTAACTTCAAGGAGTCAGTGAATTTCTACCAGTACTGCCCACATTTCTTGACCGATTGACCTGAAATTCGATAGAGAAATCTGCACGTGACGGCATTGTGGAATGTGAGTTTGGTACAGATTAGTGACTTGAAAGGCATACTGTACTGAGGAACCTAAATGAGATGTTTGCCTACTTTCTCAGCCTTTCACGAATTGGGTAATCTGTGGTACAGTATATGTCCACAAAATTTCGGTACAGTGTGTGTCCACATCAATTCGGCACACCATATGCCCACAATAATTCGGTACAGTGTCCACAACACCACAGCATTTGCGTAGTAAGAACCAACAGCTAGCAGCCAGCCAACATAAACGCATGACACATACCAATATCCAGAAAAGTACCTCCTGATGATGAGCAGTAAACCTGCTCGAAACATGTACAGGTTAATTATCGAATTAAATTGAGAGTAATATAGTGCATCCTTTTGGGTCTTGTTGCACAAATGTATTACGATGCACAGTCCACAAAATATTAAACACCACAACAATTCGGTACGGCGTATTTCCACAATAGTTCGGTACAGTGTATTCCACAACAATTCGGTACACAATAATGACGTTTGTTATATATAAACAAAGTTGAAACTGAACCAGAAAGCGGGTGATGTACTGAGGGAAGTGTTTTGTTACTTCATTTAATGCGGTCCTTCGAAAATTGGCTAGCGCGATTTACACAGTAGAAGTTAAATGGCGGAGTCGTGTTATGTGTAGCCGCATGTGTGAAGTAACTCGTGTTTCTTATGTATAGCCCCATGTGTGCAGTAACTCCCGTTGCTGTGTGTAGCCGCATGTTCGCAGTAACTCCTGTTTGCTGTGCCACGTGTGTGCAGTAACTTCCGTTTGCTCTGTGTAGCCACATGTGTGCAGTTACTCCCGTTTGCTGTGTGTAGGCGCATGTGTGCAGTAACTCCTGTTTGCTGTGTGTAGCCGCATGTGTGCAGAAACTCCTGTTTGCTGTGTGTAGCCGCATGTGTGCAGAAACTCCTGTTTGCTGTGTTTAGCCGCATGTGTTAAGAAACTCCTGTTTGCGGAGTGTAGCCGCTTGTATGCAGTAACTCCTGTTTGCTGTGTGTAGCCGCATTTGTGCAGTTACTCCCGTCTGCTGTGTGTAGCCGCATGTGTGCAGTAACTCCTGTTTGCTGTGTGTTGCCGCATGTGTGCAGAAACTCCTGTTTGCTGTGTGTAGCCGCATGTGTGCAGAAACTCCTGTTTGCGGTGTTTAGCCGCTTGTGTGCAGTAACTCCTGTTTGCTGTGTGTAGCCGCATGTGTGCAGAAACTCCTGTTTGCGGTGTTTAACCGCTTGTATGCAGTAACTCCTGTTTGCTGTGTGTAGCCGTGTATGTGCGGTAACCCCTGTTTGCTTTGTGTAGCCACATGTGTACAGTAACTCCTGTTTGCTGTGTGTAGCCGTTTGCTGACTGTTACACTGAGGATGGACGTGGTAATGTCCGGAACCGTGGAACACGATACGTAGCTACACGGTGCGCCATCACCGTAGCAGAATTTCATCACGCGCCGTCTGCTAAATAAAACTCCTGCGCAGGCGTCCTTAAAGTAGTTCCTACTCTTCACTTTTGTTACATCCAATGTCTTTCAAGAGGTATGCTAATTAATCTTTTTGTGCTTGTTGAATGTGTAATCTCCGCTAGTAAATTGAGCTTTAATTTCTTGTTATTCCAATAACAGTGCTGCTGATTGAGGGCTGTTCGCCTGCTGCTGTATGTCAGTCACGTATTGACGTTCGTCTGGATTTGGCATGATGATACCACAGCAGCAGGTACATTCTAGTTTTTGTCAGTTCTTTAATGACTGCCCGCCTCATTATATTCACATAGAGCCAGTTGCTGTTGGCACCGTTCACAGTTTAGACGTCTTCCTATAAAAAGTCGCAGTTCCTGCGGGCTGTCGGTGTGTGAATTGTGTGAACCGGCGTTGTAGCCGAGACTGCGCCGGTTAGGCGTTCACTGCACGGTGAAGTCACCATGCAGTGAACGCCATCTGCGATGGGTAAGTCAACTTCGTGCCGATTGAACACCACGCAGTAGTGCCCAGTGGATGCTCTCAGTTGATTAGAGTTACGTAGTATTTTAGCGGCTTAAATGTTTGGCTGTTTGTTTATGTTTTGCTGCTGTAAACAGCCATCTCTAGGCAGTGCATTTAATAGTGCCTAAAATCAGTACGTTCTTGTAGTACAATCTGTAACAGTGTGGCCACATGTTTTTACATCGAGATGTGGAAACCGTAAAATCTCAACACCGTGTACTTAGTATATAAAATCTTAACACTGTGTACTTAGTATATAAAATCTTAACACTGTGTACTTAGTATATAAAATCTTAACACTGTGTACTCATTGTACAAAATACCACTCACTCCCAGAATTGTCTAAATACTTGCAGCAGTCCTGTGCTGTACGCGCAGGACAGAGGCTAAGCAATGCACACTTCTACCGCTTTTGTACTGAGGCTAATTAAAGTTGCACCTTTTTTATTTCCTTGTTGCTTCACTACTCGCGACCTTGGAAAATTTTTGTGATCGTGACCTGACCAGTCTGAATCCAACCCGCACTATCGTGTAGATTATATTTCAGTATTGTTCTGTGGTGTATGTATAGCTTTTCTAAGTGACCTTTTTCCTTCGGATGTTCAATCTGTGGTTTTGTACTATGCGTATTACTTATGCCGCCCCCCCCCCCCCTTGCCCGACGATTAGTACATATTGTAAAACTGTGTCGTGTGCTTCAGGGAAACTCTTGCCGGCCTCTTGCGGGAAACATTCAACTGCCTAGCAGCCCACTAACCATTTGCAGTGAAAGTGCCAGCCTGCTTGCGCTGCCTAATCACATATGTACTTGTGTTCTGCATTCCTGCATGTTTCGGTTGTAAGGTGACCTTCTGGAGATACTGAACTTTAAAAGGATTGAATGTAATTCCAAGAAAATGTTACTGTACCTTCACCGTCTGTTCAGAACAGCAGTAGGCACAGTCTGCACCGTCTTACATGTTTAGAGCTTGCTGATAGTCGAGCTACAGGCCTTCTGTTACTGACACAGATATCCACTCGGTACTTGTCAGTGCGCTTGCGCAGTTTGCACATCCTTTCACGTGCTGGAAAATGCACGGCTCCATTGTCAGGAGCAGCACAGCTGCAAAATTAATATGAATGCGAAGGTTTAAGTTCTCTGGCATGTTACTTCGTGTCGGCCGGTAAATGATTACCGGCGTTTCGAAGGAGCACAGTGCCTTCCTGTCCAAAGTCAAGCCGGCCTAGAAGAGTGTCTTGGGGCCTCCATCCTGAAGGAGGATGTACAACGATCTTCGAACGCTGGGTAAATACGGCAAAACCGCTTTGAGAGCCTGAGATATTGCAAACTGCGACACTATATTAACGCAGGTAGCTACGACCGGATAATGTCGAAGGTCATGACGACGGGCCAGTGATGAATCGTAAGGGATGTGAAAGGAAGCGGGCATCCTAACATCAGGAGAGCTATCTGGGTCTGTCGAACAGTCGGCAGAAGTTGGCCGATAATTGTCTGCTGGATTTGTTTCCACCAAACTACACGGTGTCAAGGCCATATTACTTACGAAGTTAACTGAGGTGTCATGCAGAACACAGCAGACGCGCTGTAAAGACGCCCTGCAGCGTGTTTTCGTCGTCGTCGTTGCTTTTCACGTTTCTGTAAACTGTATGTGGGAGTGCGGAGGTGTAGCTCCACTTATTTATGACGTTGGCACCAGATGTTGGTAATTGGTAAGCTTCATGCCGTTACCGCTTAACACCCTGTAGTAATGACCCGGCACCAGAATTAATCTGCACGTTTCGGACAGGGCGAAATTACCGACTGCCGCAGACAACTTTATTGCCCGTACCGGGAATCGAACGATGGTTGTTCAGTTCAGCCCGTCGTTTAGTCACTATAGTGACTGAGCTAACCCGGTTACACTTCGATATGAATCGTGTGAATACCTATAGTTCACTGATCGATCGGTGACTGTTCATGGCAACGTTAACAGCTGCTGTCGACTGTCTTATGGTATTCTGTGCACGCACCCAATTACCGATTTCAAACCATCTTCCAGCTTCAGCGACAGTTGTACTGACGTGTAAAGGCTAATTCACACATACCATACCGTGTCCCTGCCATGCCGTGTCGCGCTAATTCACACATGCCATGCCACGTCCTTGCCATACTCCCGACAGTGCCATGTCCTTCGTGAAAGTCCGCGTGGTAGCCGGAAATATCCGAACTGCTAGTCCAACAGTCGTAGGTATGGATCGTTGTGAGGAGGATTTGGTCATTGCCTGCGAGCTTTACCTTCTTTCAGAAGAAGAAAAGCGATAAAAACGAAAATACTGGATTCATAACGTGTTCCGAGGAAGATAAGAAGAAGGAGAATTTCACACTCTGTTTGGAAGTCTGAAGGATGGCAGGCAAAAATTTTTCAGATATTTTAGAACGAGTTTTTTTCGAAATTTGAAAACTTGAAACACGTTGAAAAGAAGAACACACGATGGAGACGAAGCATAAGAATAGAAGAAAGACGAACTGTAACTGTGAGATTAGTTCGTAAAAATGTATAATTACAAATACTCTGTTTACATGATCATCAAAACAGATTAAACACACCCCAGAAGGCAGTACTCGTGTTTAAATATGGAGGTTATAAACGTTATTGATAGCAAACTCACTGATATAAAAGCACCGTATAACGGTGGCTCCCTTTTCTTTAACTACAAAAAGGCATTTCCTGTAGTTCTGTTTGGCTTTGGTCGATGACAATTATAAGTTTACCATAATCGACGTTAGTGGATACGGCAAATGAAGTGATGGGCTTCTCCTAAGACGGTTTTTTTTTTTGGAAAATCACTGGAAGCCAAAACGCTTAATTTCCTAATTCCTAACCACCGCCTAATAGCGAAGAGCCCCTGCCCTTTGTAATAGTGGGCGACGAAGCATTTCCCCTAAAGAAATATTTGACGACCTTACCCGGGAGTTTCAGCCCTGAACGACGATAGCAAGCAGTTTATATCTACAGACTGTTAAGGGAACGCCGAGATGTTGAGAATACTGTCAGTATTCTCACTCAGAAATTTAGGTTATTTTATGGCCGAATTCAACTTAGTCTTAAAAACGCACAGAAAGTAGTCCTGGCTGCGTTTGTATTGCACAGTTACTTAAGAAATGATGTCAGTGTAGAAGACTGTGATTGCAAACACAGACGCTCCATCGCATTTCTCTTACGTCACAACATTTCGCCGTTTCGGTGGAAGTGCTAGTGAAGAAACCACGCGTGTAAGGAAAAAGTACGGACAGAGCTTTGAAAATGTTGGGTCAGTCTCTCGGCAACTGTAAGCAATAAGAAGAGGAGGGGCAGTTTCAAAGTAATGTTATTAATAAACATAACATATACATCTTGATGTGAGTGTCCGTGCAGCTTCACTGTGCACTGAAAGAAGATCTGCTTAGAAAACTATGCAGCTCGTGAGACACATTTTAAAAAAGACGTATTAATATATGCGGCACACTACTGAGTGGAGGTTGTGTTGATTTGTATGAAATGAGAATGGAGAATCAGAGGTGTCCAACAGCAATGATATTTGAGCTTCTGTGATCATAAATAACAGACCGATTATGTAACTTTTCTCTGAATTTTCACAAATACTGTACACTTTATTGTGTTAAGACTAAACACGCGGTACTGCATGTTAGTGGCAACTGTTTAAATATTAACAGCATGTTGATCTACTTTTATATAAACGTCACTTTGTATACATGGAAGAAGTTACAATTTAAGGTCTTCATATGCTCTTTTTCACTAAATTGTTATCGTCGTCTTTGTGCTGTAAATTATTCAACACTCATGTTCTGGTACCAAAATAATCGATTTCTTCTTGTCCATGACAAAAACGTTGCTTGATTTCACACCGGCCAGCTGCATTTCAGTTTGAGATTCTGATGACAACCTTCGTGGAACTCCGCGTGGTAGCCGGAAGGAGCCGAACCTGGACAGGTCGTCCACAGGCCGTCTTCCGACCGCGATGTTAATTCACACATGCCATGCCGTGCTGTGCCTATGCCACCCCCCCTGCTCTGCTGTGCCGTGGCCTTGAGAAGTCGCTTTCAGAACGGCAGGGGCGCGGCATGGGAATGGCATGGTATGGTATGTGTGAATCAAACATGGCCGCACTGTGTAAATCAAATGAGAAAGACAATCTAAACCCTTGGCGACACGGCATGGCACGGGAACGGCACGGGCAGCGCATGCTTTGTGTGAATTAACTTTAAAGGGCGATTCACACATAGTATGCCTTTCCCATGCCGTGCCATTAAGGGTTTAGATTGTGTCTTTCCCATTTGATTCACACAGTGCGACCGTGTCTGATTCACACTTTCCATGTCATATCCATGTCATGCTCCGACCATGCCGTTCTTCTCGAGGCCGCGTCACAGCACGTCCGTCGAGAGACGGCCAGTGGGCTACCTGTCCGCGTTCGGCTTCTTGCGGCCACGACGCGGAGTTCCACGAAGGTTGTTATCATAATCGTACCAGTCACAGATGTAGGTGGCCAGTGTGAATGTCATGGACGAGGTAAAGAGTGGTAGCAGTACACTACAAAGAAGACGATCTGTTAAACTGTTGGACCAGCAGTTCGGATATTTCCGGCTACCGCGCGGACTTTCACGAAGGACACGACACTATCGGAGCATGGCAGGGGCGCGGCATGGCATGTGTGAATTAACGCACGGCATGGCAGGGGAACGGCATGGGCATGGCATACTAGTGTATGTGGGAATCGACCTTAAATGTGTTGCAACAAAAAGTTTTTCCGAAGGGGTTCACCCTTCTGTAGCTGTGTGTTACGTCACCAAGTTCCGCTGTTCACACGCCATTTGTTGTCGCATCGACAGGGCATTTCGATGTGTGTCACATGTGCGGCTGTTGCTCGATGCCTTGTATAGTGGCAGTGTCTAACAACAGACCGCGTTCTTAAGACCGATTCACACATAGCATGCCGCGCCCATGCCGTTCCCCTGCCATGCCGCGCCCGTGCCATGCTCCGATAGTGCCGTGTCTTTCGTGAAAGTCCGCATGGTAGCCTGAAATATCAGAACTGCTTGTCCAGCAGTTTAACAGATCGTCTTTTTTGTAGTGTGCTGCTACCACTCTTTCCCTCGTCCTTCACAAACGTTTGGTTTGACACCTGCCACATACATCTTAGATTGGTATTCTTCTGATAACCTTCGTGGAACTCCACGTGGTTGCCGGAAGAAGCCGAATGCGGGCAGGTAGCCCACAGGCCGTCTGTCGACAGACGTGCTGTGCCGTGACCTTGAGAAGAACGGCATGGTCGGAGCATGGCATTGCAAGTGCGAATCAGACACGGCCGCACTGTGTAAATCAAATGGGATAGACAATCTAAACCGTTAGCGGCACGGCATGCTATGTGTTATTCGGCCTTTACCCAGTCGCCTGCATTATTATATACACCGTCCCAGACACGCAACGAAGACATGCGTTCACAGGCTGTGCGACCTGCAGGCGTAGTGACTACAGTCACCTCACAGAGAACTCGTGCTTCAGCTTGACTGTACAATCAGGCAATGCTGTTTATTGGTAGAAATACACGGAGCACATAAGTGGAGACTTGTTTGTGCAAAAACGTTGCGGTTTTTAAAGGGTTGTTAAATGTCCGCAGATTCGTACTGTAATGGCCGGTTAAGGCTAAGGTCAGAGTGGCTCCGCATATGGCCTTACGTATACGGCCGATCACGGACGAGGAAACAAAGATGTGTTAACTAATGTGAACGATCACAGTGGCAACGAGTTACGCTGCCGTACGCGGCCGGTTTTCACCGACCACCGCCCGAAATCAAACGAGTTTGTTTTTTCCGGCCGCATTCGTCAGTGTTGTTGGTCCTGCAAACATTTTGTCGTGTGCGTATTGTGTTCTCCGCAGAGACTGGTTGATATGGAGAAATTAGTATCATTTGTTTCTGAAAATAAACCTGTAAGGGACACAAAGGACAAACTGTACAACAGAGACATTGCCAGAAAGCTGTGGAATGAAGTAGCCACAGGTATGGGATGTGAAGAAAGTAAGTAAAAACATCAAGTACATTTGTTATTTCTATTTTAGTAATTAACTTTTAAGTACAAGTGTAAATTTTTAACTACATTACCACATACATAGTTACTGTATTTATTTTGTTTGAATTATGTAGGCTCTGTTCTAAATATTGAAAATCAGTTGTTCCTTCAGCATTAAAATATTGCATGAATCTGCCTCGTATACTACATGCATTTTGTTTAACACGGTTGTGGCGCTTTGAGCTTCTAATATTACTGTGGTCTTCAGATGTTATTTGCGTCTTTGCAGCTGGTTCCTTGACTCCTTCCTTGTCAATGATAATATTGTGTAATAAACAGTTTTTATTATAGTATCAACATGCTCTGGGTTAACTTTTAACTCAGTTTTCAGGCATCTCCAATTTGCAACCAGTATTCCAAATGCGCATGCTACTATACGTTGCGCTCTGCTCAGTCGATAGTTAAATATTTCTTTTTGTCGAGACACTCTGCCATTATCTGTGGGATATGGCCTCATTAGATATTCTTTTAATGGGTATCCCTGATCACCTACTAACACATAACGGTAAAGTTATATCGGTGCGTGGGTTTTGTTGCGGTGGTGGTAAATTTAATGACCCTGATTCTAAATGACGGAAAACAATGGATTCGGTGAACACGCCACTCTCACTTTGTCTCCCCTATGCTCCAGTATCCATAGTCATAAATTTATATTTTGTGTCCACTATTGCTTGGTGTACGGAAAAGTAGGATTTATAATTATAAAACTGAGAACCGGAGCTTTGTGGGCAACTGATAGGCACTGTTTTCCGTCAATTGCTCCCTCGCAATTAGGAAAATTCCATTGCGTTTTGAACTCATCTGCAGTCTCTTGAAGCATATTTTCCGTAACAAAAGGCATGTGTCGTTTCACGAGTCTATTCCAAATGGCACCACGTGTCTCGTACACAATTTCAGCTATATAATTGTGTGCGATTCTTGCTGAAAACGACAAAGATATAAAGCGTATCCCCGTTGAAAGAAACCTGAAAATATAAATGAAATTATCAACTACGCATGTAGATGTGTAATATGTTGTAAAATCTTGATTTTTAATATTTATTTTTTTTTTAGGTAAAGTTCTAAAAACAAAGTTGCAGAGGTTGCGGCAATTGCTGGCATTGGATGAAAGAAAAATTGAGCAATTGGAGAAGGCTATGCAACAGAAATCGATTATGTCTTCTCAAGAAGACGAAGACTACCACTTTTTGATGAGTTGTTGCCTCACCTTAGGGACATACCGAAAAGACGAAAACTGACTCATCGATTAGCGTTGCAGCAAGTTTTCATTGAGGAAGGAAGTGGGTAATCGGACCGTACATAGTGAAGTTCTGGTTCATCGTATTATTCAAATTGAACTGTTCCAATTCCATCGTCATCATATGGAATGCAGTCTTCAGAAAGTGAACACACTCCACACTACTTACTCCACAACTCAACCATCACAAAGATACAAAGAACCACCATCTACGTTCTTGCATCTTGCTGAATTCATACAGTTTGGAAAGTAAATGTGTACATAATACGTAATTAGTATTATTGTATTATTTGTTGGGACAGAATAAAGTTACTTATTTCTTAAGAATATAGTATTACTTGCCACTTACCTTAATGTTACTGCTAGTCTTTCCTCAGGAGATAAGCAGTTCCGAAAATTTGATTGTTTTTTAATATCGTCTCTTAATATCATTCGGTATGTACCAAAGTGTTTCAGGCAACATTCTGAATGAATCATAAAACTTGCACGGTTATTCCAACTGAGGAAAAAGCGTGTGCGAATTTCCCATTTTTCCACTTCAAAAATTTCATTTACCCACATATCTTTGTGTTCTTCGAAGATAAGGATTTTAATAGCGGATTGTTATCTAATAAAAACATACTATCAATATCCATTTTCAACAACGTTATGCGCTTCGAAATATACACGAGATCTGTACACTGTACACTGCCGTAGCTGAGCGCAATGTGACCACAGCGCACTGTCGTTCGTCGTCGGCCTTATACGGAGCCATGCTGACCTTAGCCTAAGGCGGAACCGGTCGGTGTTTAAAGACGCTACCGGTCTTGTCATGCCTTCAGGTGCCGTCCAGACCATTGCCGCTAGGGGGGCGGGGGGGGGGGGCGGGTGCAAACATATTTACCTTGGGCCCAGTGAAGGTTAGTCGCCGTCACGCTTTCTAAAAGGTGGCGCTGTTGCCGGGTAGGAA
>Ga0136643_10012631_pt1 | contig 12586 bp, 2 predicted proteins | sample TergutLab28metaG_FD_96883 | JGI IMG/M metagenome (GOLD analysis project Ga0136643, IMG submission 96883) | Labiotermes labralis P1 segment gut microbial communities from Petit-Saut dam, French Guiana - Lab288 P1 (version 3) (version 3) | ecosystem: Host-associated > Arthropoda: Insects >...
AGCTTTTTATTGTATAGATTTCCTTTTCTATGGCACATAGGGATTGTTTTTTCTATACTTATACTTTTATATATTGTGCAAAAGGATAAACCTTCTGCGTACAAGCTTGTCTGGGCTATTTTTGTGCTTGCTATTCCGGTGGTTGGCGGCTTCATATACTTTTTTTTCGGGGATAAAAAGCCCACTCGTAAAATTGCAAAGTATATGGAAAGGCACGCAATAATTTCAAAAATTTTGGGTAATAATGAAAAAATACAAGCAGAAAATCAGTTTTTTAGATATATAGAAAACACGACTGGCTTTACTCCATATAAAAATACTAGCACTAAGTATTATGATTTTGGGGAAAAAATGTTTGAAGATATGCTTATAGAGCTTGAAGGTGCAAAAAAGTTTATATTTTTAGAATATTTTATAATAAAGAAAGGATATATGTGGCAAAGTATTTTAGATATTTTGGTGAAAAAGGTGGCAGAAGGCGTTGAAGTAAAATTGATAATAGATGATTTTGGAACGCCATTTTCTTTTAAATATTTAAAACAGCTTCGTGAAAAAGGTATTATGGTTGTTCGTTTTAACCCCCTTATTCCTTTTTTGTTTATCTTTATGAACAATAGAGACCATAGAAAAATTACGGTAATAGATGGGGAGATAGCTTTTTGTGGTGGAATGAACATTTCAGATGAATATATAAATAAAACAAACCCCTTCGGAAAGTGGAAAGATAACGGTCTTATGCTGAAAGGAGAGGCAGTATGGAGCTTTACTTTAATGTTTGCAGAAATGTGGGATACTTTTTCAAAAGAAAAAGACCGTATTAACAACTATGAAAATTATAGAAGAAGTACTAAATTTGAAGAAATAGGCAGGGTGCTACCATTTGGAGATAACCCAATAGATAGTGAGGAGACAGGTGAAAACACATATATAGAAATTTTAAATAGAGCGAAAGACTATGTTTATATATTTACTCCATATTTAATTGTAAGCGATAAGATACTTTATGCTCTTCAAATGGCAGCAAAAAGAGGAGTCGATGTGAAAATTGTAACACCTGGTATCCCAGACAAAAAGTTAATATATAGGCTTACTCGCTCTTACTACCGCTTTCTTATTAATTGTGGTGTTAAAATATATGAATATACACCCGGATTTCTTCATGCTAAAAGTTTTGTTTCTGATGACAAAATAGCGGTAGTAGGTACTATTAACTTGGATTTTAGAAGTCTTTATTTGCACTTTGAATGCGCAGTAATTTTAGAAGATACAGAAACGATATTAGATTTAAAACGTGATGCAATTAAAACTATAGAAGAAAGTAAAAAAGTGAGTCGTAAAATCGTAAACAAAAGAAAAGCTTTCATAGATGAGTTTATAGATGCGATTTTACACCTATTCTCACCTTTGCTTTAAACTAAGTAATATGACTACGAAAGAGGAAATTATGAAAAATAATAGCTTTTTGAAAAATGCCAGCATATTAGCAGTAGCTGGTTTGATAGCAAGATTTATGGGTTTTCTGTATAGAATACCTATGCAAAATATCCTAGGAGATGCTGGGACAGGAATATATAGTGCTGCGTTTAATTTATATTTATTTTTTTTCGTTGTAAGTGCGGCTGGCATTCCTTCTGCTGTTTCAAAAATGGTCTCTTCAAGAGAAGCAAAGGGTCAGGACACTGGGCATATTTTAAGCATAAGTCTTTTGTTTTCGGGAACTTTAGGCTTTTTAGCCATGCTTTTACTTTTCTTTTTTGCAGATTTTTGGGCTAACTTTATAAATATACCTGAAGCTGCTCTTAGTATAAAAGCGTTAGCACCAACGGTTTTTGTTGTTTCTATAATGTCTGCTTTTAAGGGTTATTTTCTGGGAAATAGAAATTCTTCTCCTGTTGCTGTTTCCCAAGTTTTAGATCAATTTATAAATGCTTTGTTGAGTGTTTTTTTAGCATTTGTCTTTATAGAGCGTGGTATTTTATATGCAGCATTTGGCGGAACGCTTGCAACTTTTTTTGGTGCAGTTATTGGTTTACTTATACTTTTATTTATATTTTTTAAAAATCGTAGAAAAAATAAAATGGCAAGCACAACTAAAAAAGAGCGAAGCTCTCGTGTATTAAAAGAACTCGTAGTAACGGCGATACCTATAATAGCAGGTACTGCTATCTTTTCTATAACAAATATAATAGATACGCAAATGGCTATGAATCTTTTGATAAACTCTGGCTTTTCTGAATATGAAGCAAAATCTTTATTTGGACAACTAGGTGGAAAATATGTTGTAATTACTACTTTGCCGGTTGCAATTTCAAGTGCTATTGCTATGGCCGTTATCCCTAGTATCAGTGCGGCGAAAGCTAAAGGAGATGAAAAAAATGCTAGAGAAAAAATTAAAACAGCATTAAAATTTGCTATGTTAATCGCGTATCCTGCCGCTTTTGGTCTAGGAATTTTAGCTACGCCAATTTTACATTTTCTTTTCCCAAATAGCCCAGAAGGAACTATTTTGCTTGCAGTAGGCTCTGTTAGCATTTTATTTTTATCTCTTTCGCAAATAGCTACGGGCATTTTACATGGTCTTTCTATTTTGAAAGTGCCTGTTATCGCTGCTTTAATCGGTACTTTAGTAAAAATTCCGCTTAATTTTATTTTAATTAGTAACCCTTCTATAAATATATTAGGTGCGGTAATTAGTACTACTATTTGCTATATAATTGCTAGCTCCATAAATTTATTTTTCGTTTACAAAAAAGCAGGCCTAAGACCTGAATTTGAGAATACATTTGTAAAGCCATTTTTAGCAAGTGCTATAATGGGAGCAAGTATATTTTTCTTAAGGAATTTACCTTTGATAGTGCCAGTTTTAGTAGGATTTTCGATTTATGTGATAACTCTTTTCTTTTTAAAGACTTTGACTGAGGAAGAGGTAAGTATGTTGCCTTTCAATAGCAAGCTAAAGTCTATTAGAAAAAATTAAGGGTGTAATTCCCCAAAATCTTGTAAGAGAATTGTTAAGAAAAAGCTATAGATTTTTTTCTTAAAATCCGATATAATTATTAGTATAAAAATTTATGAAAATCACATTTTTTCAGGAGGATAATTAATGAAAAAAATAATAGCAAAATTTATGGCGAGCCTATTTATGTTTAGTGCGGCTGTGCCTTCTATGGTGGTGGCTACTGCTACTAGCTCGCCACCTAGCCCGAGTGCTATCTCAGAAGAAGGATATGCGGGCATAGAACCATCCCTTCTACAACCTGGTCCAGGCTTGATTGGTCAGCACTTTATTGTTGATTTAGAGCATGGGCTTGTTCCAGGTATTGAAACACAAACTCCTGTGTTTTTAACTGCCACTGCCGCCAATCCGTTACCTAGCAATATGGCACTTATGCAGTTTAATACCGATAATATGCTGTCTCATGGTTGGAGAGTGGAATATGTTCTACATAATGATCTTGATCCTCAACTTAGAAGAGTTGTTCTTGAATTTGAGCGTATTAATCAGCATATGTACATAAAACATCATGTAGTAGACCATTCTACTGGGATTGCTTTGACTTTGAACCCAACTCTCTTTAATGTTCACAGCCACCTCGCAGGGGACTTTTTGACTATAGAGAATTATTTAAGCGGAAATCATGCACCTGGATTTTTACAGAGAGATCCAGATAATCTTACAAATATTGTTGTAGCTGGAAATCCAGGTCAAGTTGTATTAAACCATAGAGATTTTGTGGAAATACCTGGTGTGGCTCCTGCTATACCAGAAGAATTAACCCCGCCACACTTTAGAATCACACAGGGTCACGGGTTTACTTTCTATTTCGGTTCTCAGCCTATTAATGTACTTTGGCAAGATGATGTAGTAACAATAGCTTCACAAGACTTTACTATTGGTCGTTTTCATGAAGTGAATTTTTATGCAGGGCCAATAGGTTCTGTAGGATTTCATTCACAAAGAAATTTGGTTACAGGCTTAGTTGGGATTACTGGTACTCCTTTCGCAAACTATAATTCTACTGATATTACAAGTCGTCGTAGAACTGCAAGTTTTTATGACAGAATAGATAGAAGATATGACAGTACTGGATCATTAGTATCTACAGCACATCCTACTTGGCCAGCAGATCCATCGGAAGTTTCAGGCTTAACACTTTCTTTTGATTTACCTTTAAATTATTTAGGAAATGTCCCTTCGCTAAGTTCTCCAGTTGTTGCCGCTGCTAATTTAAGTCCGTATCCTGTAAATCCTAATAATGTTGTTTCTATTATTATTAATGATATTTTTGGTACACCAACTGCAACAAGTAGTTTTCTAATTGACCCTCCTGAGGTAAGAAGTGAGGTAACAGGTGGAATCACAAGGCATATTGTGGATATCCATATACAAGGTCTAGATACTGGAATGATTTTTCATGATGTATCAAATATAAGTTTACAATTACCTAATACCGCTGATCGCTCTAGAAATACCCGTATACCTTGGACTTCTTTATTTACATTTCCTGAATTTGAAATTAGAATTGTAAATGGTTTGCCTTTTGTTGCTATTACACCTTTTGGGATGGCTGGGCATTATATGTTAAGACATGAACCTTATAATCCAGGATCCATTTGGCATGAGAATCAAAATCCTAGAGATCATGCTGGGGAGTCTGGTGCAGGTAGCGGGCTAAGCTCTTTAGTATTTTCTCCTGTAGGAGAAAATATTGTGCTTTTGCCAATTTCAAATGCAATTTTAACTGCTGTAGACGGTATGTTTTTACAAGTTTTCTTTGCTCCTGCTCCTGGAAATTTTCCAGTTAACTCAGATGGGGAGCCTATTTTGCCTAGCTTAGGCTATGTTTATAGCCAAAAATTATTGTATATAACACCACCAATAGATATTAACGTTCGACCTCCTGGGTTTATAAATGTGGTTGATTATATTCACACACCAGCTAACCTTGAGCGTGATAGGGGTCTTTTAGAAATGAGTATGCTTTTAGATGCAGGTAGCACTTTTATAATGGATGCTCTCTTTGCACAAGATGCGGTATACAATTCAGTTGATAATCGCTACGAAATAGTAGTTTACTATGAAATGAGAAATGCGTTAAGTCCGTATCCTGGGGAGTCTTTAACACATTTTGCAACCCTTCGCGCTACTTTTTTCTCAGATGACAATGTCGCACCTGAATATGTAGTTTTTGAGCTTATGTCAACCAGTGATGATACTGTAACTTTAATTAATGAAGGTAATATACAAGCTTTAGGAGTAGTAAACTTTGAAGGAGTTACACGTTATACCGTATCATTTAACCTAGAGATAGATACAATTCACAGATTATCGCCTACCAGTCCAGACTATCCTTTTAATTTTCCGAACATATACTTTTTAAATATAACTCCAGTTTATGATGGAGTGCCTGTAAGCCCTTCGATTTTTGCTTCTATTACATTAGATGAATTCGACAGAACGATGGTTCCGCCGCCACAAGCTTTTAGGGTAACTCCAGGTAGTCATGTATCTAATGATACTCCAGGAGAAGAGCAATCTTCATTTGATATTGAATTTGTGCTTCCGGCTGCTAGTATATTAGAATATTTACAATCTTCTTATGGACTTGATCCGATAGAGGCTAGCATTTATATAAATCTTTATGTTACAGTTGACGAAGTTTTTATGAGAGAAACTTTTGTGGCTTCGGATTCAGAAGAAACGCAAAATAGTCAAAGTGCTATTTTTAATAGGCATCAAGTTAATAGATTTACACAAGTACTGAATGCACTATCAAATCCACTAATCCAACCTACACCTGATGAAGATGTTGAAACGCTTTTCTTTAGCAGCTTGCGTGGTTATCCTGCCATGCCAGGTACTCCTTTAAATGCTTTGAGAGATGAAAATTTAGTAGCAATTAGAAGAATTCCTCTATATGCAGACCAATTGCTTTCTATTGTTTCGGGAACTTCAACAAATACAATTTTGTTTAGATATAGATTAGACGGTTTAGATTTTAACACGCAATATTTTTTAACTGCGGATATAGAAGTTCATCAATTTGATGAGGATGATTTTGCACTAAAAGCAGTTTCACATTTTGCACCAGTTATTGCGGTTACTACGCCTTCACCTATTGAAATTCCTATAGGGATAGACCAAGATCCGCATGCTCCATCTCCTTTAAATTCAAGAGATGTGTTTTTAGATAGTGCTACAATCTATTTTGACAGGGTAATAATGCCTGGAGAGCTTCCAGACGACTATACTGAAACTATAGAGTATGAATTTATAAGAATTCGTGGTAATCAAATGGATTCGGGGATGTTAAATGATAGAAGAGGGATGGCTGCTTTATGGCAAGATTTACTCCCTGAGCATGGTCCAACTCCTTCTGGTCTTACTGCTTTTAGAACTTATAATTCGCAAGGAGCAAATTCTGCTATGCAAAGCTTTAACGGCTCAAGCTGGGCAAATGCTTCTGGAATTTCTGGTGAGTTTACAGCATCAGCTGTTGCTGTTACGGATGATACACTAGAAGCAAACACAATTTATTTCTACTACGTTAGAACTGTTCGTGAGATTACTCGTGCGAATGGTCAAGTAATTAGAAGATATTCAGTTTTCAACCATATTACTGTAACTACTACTATAGTAGATAGCCCTAGAAACTTGATTGTGGAATCAGGAGAATATTTATCAAATGGAAATCCAAATAGAGAATTTGATGGTATGCGTGAAGTTGTAATAAGTTTTGAGGCTCTTTTAGCTAATCTAGCTAATTTAAATTTAAATAACATTTTCCTTCAATACAGAATACAAGTTGATGATGAGCCTTGGGGTGATCCAGTTAATATGAACATTCCTTTTTTAACTGCGAATACAGAAATTCGACCGCAAAATTGGCGTTGGTTTTTATATCACATTACTACTGGTATAGAACCAGGTAAAATGCACCAAATCCAAGTGCGTATGGTTCAAGTTGATCAGCAAGGAAGAAGGAGCTACTCAATTTGGACTTTACCTGCACAGTGGTTAGCAGTGCCAGATTCAGAGGCTGACGATGATGAAAGAATAGAAGAAGATTGGAGAAATCACGTTCGTGATGAATTATATCGTCTTTTAAGAAGACCTTACTGGGTAATGAGAAACGATAATCAAACATTTGCAGCTTATTTACGCCCAAGTCTATTTGGAGAAATGATAAATGCAGCACAAGGAAGAAGAATTTATCTTCCATTTGACCAATCAAACCAAACTGTTTACTATATCCCAGCTTCAGTTTTTGCAAGATTAGTACAAGAAGAGGCGACTTTTGTTTTGGCGAGTGATTATGTGGAGCTAGCAGTACCACATAGAGTGTTAGATTTAAACAATAACCCAGCAGTTCTAACGGTAGCAGATGGAATTAGAAGAAGAGACGTTTCAGATATGATGGTTCGCCTAAGTATAAATTGGCAACAAGGACCTACTATATCAGGAACACCAGCAATAACCCCTACTGCAAATATTAATCTGCATTTAGTTGCTTCAAATCAAGCTTTGAATATTTGGGAAGATGCTCTACTAGAAGAACTTCTTGAGATGGTAGATGATTTTGCACAGATGGAAAGAGTGCTAGAAGCTTTAAGAAGAGAAGAACCAAATATAGTAGTGGCACGTCATGTGTTAGATATTATAGACCGTGCAGAAAGTGAGATAATACGCATCGTAGCCAATCACTTTAGAACAGTTCCAACGAGACAACCGCTAGCTGTAAACTTTGACTCCGCAATGTTACTTCAACCTAGAAATGTAGATGAAGAAGCTGTTGTAAATGCGTATAGGTGGCAAAATGCTGCATGGCAAAGAGTACAAGGAACTTTTGCAAATGGCAGAGGAATACAGGTTCCTTCAGCTGGAAATTTCGTCTTCACTGGAAGACAGATTATAATTGAAGGTCTTGCAAATGTAGTTGGATCTGGAAACACACGTGGTATAGTAGCTAGACATGGGCTAGATGACTTTTTAGGTGGAAACAACATAGATATAGCAGGTACAGTAACACGTGCTATGCTTATAGATTCTATCGCAAGAATGCTAGGTCATTCTGTGAATGGAGGGAATGCGTCCACCTTTATACGTGAACAAGGAATTACAATTCCACCAGGTAATTTAACACAACCTATTTCAACACAGGAAGCTTTATCGCTAGTTATGGCGGTATACGCAAATAGAACGAACACAGAGGTTTCAAGCATTCGTATTACTAATTTTGGTCTAACATCTAACTTAACAGGCTTAAATCCACAGTTTACTGAAAGCTTTAGAGCAGCAATCGAAATAGGAATTTATAGAAACTACAACTTAACACCAAATGCAGCACTTACCATAGGCGAACTTTTAGACATTTTAACACAGTTAGATAGCTTAGTAGGACTGTAATTTTGTAGGGGTGACCGCCTTCGGTTGCCCGCTTTTAATCAAAGAAAGGGTTGATAATAAATGAATAGAAAAATTACAAAAAAAATTACGAAAATAACAGCATTTTTTCTGGCGACAATTTTCATATTTGTAAGTCTGCCGCTAGAAATTATAGCGAATCTGCAAAATCCGCTTCCTCCAGATAGTTTAATAATACAAGGTGTACATGATCTAGGCACTCCTGCTCCTAATCATAGAGTAATGCTTGATTGGCCGAGACCTTCAAGAGCAACTGGTGGTGCTATGGATGTTCACTACCCAAATATACCGGGAACACCAGATTTTAATGGTCATCCGCAAGGATATGAAATTTTTATGAGGAATGCAACATTGGGTTCTTCTTTTAACTATGCTGCTATGCCTTGGAATCATGTAGCAGTTGCATTAGAAGAAGTGGAAACTCGAACTCTGTTTAGTGAGACGTTCCTTTTAAATGTAGTGCCTGGTTCGCCGGGTAGCATATATTCTTTTCAAGTTTTACCTTATCATTATCACTGGACATTTGTTGGGATACATCCTATCACAGGAACTCCTATGTATGATTGGGTTCGTGCTTCTTTTCCTGCGGGTAACCCAGCACCTACACATCAACAAGCGTTATTTATGACAGACATTAATGTAGATGTGGAAAATGTAGGCGGTAATATGATGGTAATTTGGGATAATCCAATCTTTGATGGTCACCAAGTATTCCCCAATTTTTTAATAGAATTTAGCCCATATGGTCAAACTGCGGGGGCACAATCGCTACTAGTAAATAGCACTATGTGGCAAGTGTTGCCAGGAAATAGATTGGCATTCACAATACCTGCAAACAACTTAGTAGTTGGAACACGTTATTCTGTTAGCGTTTTGCCACTAGGAGCTACTGGGACTACTTTTCCTCAACAAGTTTCTATTGATGGAAGATCATTTCGTATAGCAAGAACTCCGACTCGTGAATACATTAACAATGAATTTTACTTGCAACCATATTTAAGTGTTCGCCCGGAAGGTGCTAATTATTTATTAGCAAATTGGTCTCCTTTGCTTCCAACTCCACCTTTATCAATTGCAAGGGTAGAGCTTTGGCAAGCAGAAGACCCAGAACACTTGGAATTTGCTCCATCAGCTGTAGGTACATCAAGGGTTATTTTAACATTTCCAGATGCACAGACAACGCACGCAGTTAGAACACCGATTCCTACCAGAGAAACTTGGTTCGTAGTAGTTTATCATTTTACAAATGGTATGACTATGAGAACGAATGTTGTCCATTTTCATCCTTCGTTAGTAGGATTTACACCTTATAGCCCGAGAATACTTTATGGTTCGCATGAAGGGACACCACCATCACTTACACTAGATTTAACTTGGGAAGCTTTTACAAGGGCACCTTATACAGCAGCAGAGCAAGCTTTAACTACACATTTACCGGGATTTGGAGATGTTTATTTAGATAGAGACTTAGAATACCAAGTCTGGATAGCTGATGAGTTGGCACTTCTTTCAGAGCTGAGTTTAATTAATCTCCCTCCTGTTCAAGTTTTAGATGCAGGGCCGCTTCCAGCACGAAGAGAAACCTTAAGTACAGGACCGTTAGTCCAAAATTATGTTTTTGATCATAGTTTTGCACAATATGTGAATAGCCAAGGGCAGCTAAATCAACTTATAGATAACAGAGTTTATTATATAGCAATCCAAGCAAGGAGAACAGTAGGAGGCAATTTAGAACGTAGTCAAGTTTCGTATTATGCTATATTCGTTCCTCCAGCTGGCGATTTAGCTGCAATTCCTCCAATGGTGCCAGTTCGTACTCATGATGTTACTCACAATTCTATAACGATAGAGTGGAATCAAGCTTGGTGGGAAATTCACAACCCTACTAATAACAATTGGTATAGTATAATAGGGAATAACAATGGCACAGCCGTTTTTGGAGAAGCTGCACTTGCACATAATCACGTTATTTTATGGCAAGAAGATTTTGTTTCTGCTCCTTCCATAGTTATTGCCGAAGCAAGAATAAGAGATGCGATAATTTCTATAGGCTTAAATCCTGCTTTGATGCCGATTCGTCTCAGAGATTTCAGAAATATACCAAATCGAACTTACCAAATCCACGTTATTTCTCAGGCAAATATGCAAGCTGCGGGTGGGCCAGAAGCATACACAATGCAAATTATTGATAACCCTGGAGCGTGGCAAAACATAGGTGCGGGAACTGCTGTTGGTCAGACTGCTGTTAGAAGACACGAAGTAACGGGGCTTACTACAAATACAGCTTATGTAATTTTCTTTAGACCGATAAATGATGCAGGTCCTGCCCATTATCCGACATATACAACAGGAACGACAATAGCAACAAGGCCACCGTTAGTTCCAGATTTAACAGTACCGATATTAGAAGTTCTTCCTCAATATACGACAGATCACTCTATAAGACTACGCTTTAACGGCTCTTTTGCATTACAATATGACATGTTTTATTCAGAATTACTTGCAGATTTTCCAGACGGCAGTGGAAGAGTAGCAGTAACGAATGAATTTATTCGTGAAAATGGTACAGAATCTGATGGATTTATATATATTACAGTTCCTAATTTATTTCCTGGGACTTGGTATCACTTTTGGATAAGAGCGAGATATGGCAATCAAACTTCAGTTTGGAGCAACCCAGTTTCTGAAAGAACGCTTGATTTAGCTCGTCCTCAAGCACCGACTACAATGATTAGAGCGTCTAACGCTGCATTAGCTGCAATAAATGTAGAGCATGGTTTAGAGCTTGATCATAATGTAGCAAGTAGATTGATACTAGAATTAGGTAGAATATTCTCAGATCAACACACAAATAACGCAGATGTAAGAGATACAGCGACTGCAAATAACAATACAACGTTCTTCCATCCAAGAACAGGTCACAGAATTACTTATGCTGTAAGCTTTGAAGGGCTTATAGCGAATAGAAGGTACTACGCAAGAGCGAGAACAGTGCTTACAGTAAGTAGGCAAAATGATGAGATTATACGTGACTATAGTTATGTATGGCAAATAGCAACGAATGCAGATTTTTATGATGCTATAGAAATTACAGTGCCGAGTTTAGAAGGAACACCAACTCCCGGCCAAGTTATAAGAGTTGAATCAGACTGGAGTATAACTTTCCCATTCTTTACAGGGCAAGATGATAGTGAATATGATAGCAATATAAATCCAGATCTTTTCCCTCTTCCAGACCAAGACTTCTATTTCGTAGGACCAAATAGCAACAATAATTTTACGCTAACTTATAGAATTCGTGGAAACCAAGTCGGAGCGGATGGAAATAGAGATAACCAAGTAAACGAACGTTTCATTTCAAGGCTAGTAACAAATAGAGTGTTCAACTTTGAAGTAGACATGAGTGGCTGGCATGGATCAGCACCAATTCACAATAGAAGCGTCCAAATTCCATTCGGAGTTATAGAAGCTTTTGATGAAAGACAAATCAATTTAACAATAGACGCAGGTAATTTAACACTTACAATTCCGTATAGAAGTATTATCACTGATGAAGTAAGAAGAATTCCAGGTTTAAATCGTTTCTCAACAGTTGAAATTCATTTAGCAACACAAGGCATTCCAGCACTTTCACAGCCAGTTAATTTAGTTTCAACACCACACACAATAACAATCTCTGTAACAGAAGGAAATAATACTGTTTATGTACCACAATTTTTACGTGAATTAAGATTAGAAATGAATCTTCCAGCAGGTCACCAAGCAAATAATGCAGTTGCTGGATATATCCATCACAGAAATAGTGGAGGCTGGGCGAGACAAAATTCTACACCAAGCACAGAATCCTTAAGCTTTAGAACGAGACATGCAAGTTCAGTTGCAGTAATCAGTAGAAATCCAGCCGAGGTGAGTGCAGGAGCTGCGACAGCAGGTCATATGACTGTCGTTACAGGTATTTTAAATATTACAGACCTTACAAACTATAACGAACTAGCTGCTATCCATCCAAACCAGTTTAACCAAATAATTGGAGCAGCAGCAACTAGAAGCCAAGCTGTAGCTATGAATACTCCACTTAGCCAAAGTCAGTTCACAAGTTTAGGAAGAGCAGGCATGCTAGTTTCAGGCAACACTGTTTCAAGGGCAGAAGGTATAGCTGCA
>Ga0136643_10012632_pt1 | contig 12586 bp, 5 predicted proteins | sample TergutLab28metaG_FD_96883 | JGI IMG/M metagenome (GOLD analysis project Ga0136643, IMG submission 96883) | Labiotermes labralis P1 segment gut microbial communities from Petit-Saut dam, French Guiana - Lab288 P1 (version 3) (version 3) | ecosystem: Host-associated > Arthropoda: Insects >...
CAAAAGTTAGAGCAACGGGCTAAGAAGTGTATTGAGCTTCGTGGGGAGTATGTTGAATAAATTCCGAGTTTGGTCGCTGTAGCTTGTTTCTTCCTGGTCGGGCTAAGGACTTATCAGCACCCCCTCGTATTATTAGTTGATCTGTCCTTTCTCTAAATTATCTGACAAGATCTTACGACCTTAACTCAGTTTCATGTATCAACCTTTTTTAAAACTTTCTTATGACCCACATTTTCCAAACAATGTTTTTTTTTAACAAAGTTATCGATGGCTTCATATCTCTGGCTTTTTTAAAAGTTTGCATATATTGACAAGTTTTCTTGTTCTTTCAAAAAATATAACAAATTCCGAAGACTCTGTAGCAGATTTATTGCACTAAGGATTTTGTTATGATTTGGGTAAACCACTCTTCCAATTTCCAGCTGGAGAAACACCCCTATATTAAATTGCTATAAGATGTTAATGTAATTTTCAAATATTACTTTACCTTTATCCATTTATTTATTTATTTATGTTTAATTGATTACACTCTCAATGTCTCAGACCTTAGTAGTACAGAACAGAAAGCAGTCAGTAACCCCTTTCAGTTCTGCACTCCTACGGCCTGAGCCATTGAGAGCGTAATTAATTGATCATAAATAAATAAATGGAGTGAATTGAAAGTAACAGTTTATTCTATTTCACGTAGTATTGCTGCGTTTTCATGCAAGGAATAGGAAAAACCGTGGAGAAGCCAGTCTGGATGTTACGGCCGAGTTTCAAACCCAGTAGCTCTGTAATTCACATCTGAAGCTTAATAGCTTGAGCGAAAATTCTCAGCGAAGGATTCGACCTAAAATGTTGGAATAATTTTTTGAACCATGCATATGGAGGAAATGACTTTAAGTAACCAAGTACGAAATAACATTCACAGAATCTATTTTTGGAATTTTTGTTCCACTCAGATTAAGCCATCATTTGTCACAATAAATACCACAGATTTTTTGTAACGGACATGCTCTTCGTTTTACATAAGACAAAACCTACATTTTAAATGTTACTTAATTGGGTTTAAGCGTGTAAAGTATCGCAACGCATTGCAATTAAGTTAGTCATTTCGCTTTCCCCACACACTGACCACCGCTTTCTTTGATGTTGAACTCAACTTCAAGACAGGCTACGAGCCTCGCTAATATTGGCTTGAAATTTTCAAAATTACTTTCAACCTCTAGTGATCCCTATAAAGGCCCCGGAATTGGTTTCCACGAGAAACGTCGGCCCCGTGGGGAGAGAAGAGAATGACCTGCTCATCAAATTCTGTACCCTTCGTCCGAACACTGGACATCTGATGTATCCGCTCATCCATCCAAAACACAGAGCCTGCAACACTCCAGTAAATTGGCTACATCTTTTGTCGAGGCTGTTATGCGACCACAGTGATCAGTGACACCAACTTCACAGACTCACCAACAACACAGACTCTCAAAAAGAACGGAAGAGTGTGTCATTGTCAAACTCTCTGCAGTTCGATCCTGTCACTTAAACTTATTTTTAACCTGACAAAAGTGTTAATCGTCACTGTTACTGGACTACAGGTTCGTCCACAAAAATGATATTTTGCTTAAATTTAATATATGTTATCGTTTCTAGGAAATAAAGCTGTATAGTATTTACCGATGATTTAGAGGAAGTTACAGCCTTAAAATTCAAACAAGACTTTGAAGCTTTAGTCATAAGGTATTTTCCAGACTTTGGTAACTTTCTGCTGGTCTACACCGCGTCACGTACCGTAAGACAACAGACTTCGTAGCCAAAACACTCATAATTTATGTGAAATGAGAAGTACAACATGGGTCTATTTTCCAGATTTTCAGTCCGTGTTGAACAAAATTAGTTTCATATTGCAGACAGACCTTCGTTGAATATACATGTATCATATCATAATTTTCGAATCTTTGTGCAACATTTCTACTGCTGGAGTCACGATGGCCTCACTATATTTCGTGTCCTTAGTCGCTGCCTTCTCATAGAGATGTAATGGGTTCAATTTCAGGGCATTTCGTGTGAGATTTAAAGTGGGCAAATTGGCTGATAGAATTTCGACATTTATCTTTTCACTGTTCTTCTGCTACAGCTCTATATGCATCCAAATACCAGGGATGGAAAGTGGCCCCATTACAAGCCGTGACAAGTGACAAGAGACATAGTTTCATGCCACCTAAAAGACGGAAGAGTTCTTCAAAATACGCAGCATTTAAATATACGGTCCTAAAAATAAAATAGAAAACTGCGTCAGCCTGTTATATACGTACGTTATAAGAGCATGAACATGCAAGTCGTCACAGTCTTCCTTAGACAGAATGGCTAAGTGCCTTGCTTTAATGAAACTTTTCACAGAACAAGATGAAAATTATTCTTTGCACCTCTATGTAATGTTCTCTGTTTGGAAGGGATACATGTTGTCAAATTCTATTACGTTCTGTTTTCTGCGTAAGTTTAAAAATGTAAAAGAAATCTCTGTACAGGTCTAGACAATCCCTGAGAATTCCAGTAGGTTGAGGCCCCCAGATTTCCAGACACTCGGCACATGAAGGTGGTAAGGTTGTCAGCCCTAAGCACAGGACTCCCTTAGCCCTGTAAAATAACCCTGGTACTCATCTCTGTTACAGGCTGAGTAAACTCCAGGGCTATCGTAAGGTCGGAAAAATTAAGCTAATGAAAAATTCCAACGACACTATGGGGAACAGAAACCACTACATTCTGGCTTGTCGCACAGTGCCTCAATCAACTCTCTTTTCTGCTCAGAACCTATTAAAATCAATTTTTCTCTCCGTCTGTACGAGTAACACACCTTGAGAACCCCGACGGAATTTCCGTGAAAGTTTCTATTTGAGAATTAAACGAAAATTTGACTCCCCTGAGTTTTGGGGCAAAATTTACCAAGCATTAATTACAATTTAAATAAAGAAAACCAAACTCTTCTGCGCGAGTTTCGACATAAATTTCGTTGCATATTATTCAGCGCAATAAGAGTTTGAGATAAAAGTTGTAAAGAAGTATTAGACAAATTTTTAGCAAACAAGTGCAAGTTTCGAGGAAGTGTTTTATTCATTAACCAACAGTGGGCAAACACGCCAGAATCATTAAATGATATTCACATTTCCGTTTTGATGTAAAATGATACTATCACGTGTCGTACATTTAAGTTTCAGAATGAAAACGTTAAAACATTCAAATCGTAGCCGAACACGGTACCTGCCCAGTAAATATGTTTCACGTGGATCGCAACCAGTGATCGACCTGAGCGTGCAAGTGTGCGGTTTTGGTTACGCACGGTGTGTCAACACACCCACAGCCGCCCACTGAATTGGAAGCAATTAGACATGGAACCAACCAACAACCCCATTGTACAAGCGGCCCCTTTACAAACTTAACGCCACAATTTGGTTTTTCGTGGAAAACGCTCGACGTCGTTAGTGGAAAGCCTGATTATTTACAGAAGTAGAAATGTTTAAGTGTACGGGTATGTAACGAAGGTGCGTCATTAAACTGTGGCATATATTAGACTTTTTTCTTTATCTGGTTTTTTGTTAAGACACGTTATTTTTAATTTGGTTGTCTTCCCGTCGTCAGGTAAGGAAGATAGGCAATGTACCTAGATGTGTTTGATGTAACGTCATAGTTACTTCCCTAAATGTGTTTACCTCCCTGGCAATGCTAACAGCCTGATACCACAGTACTCGAAGAGAGTCGTTTTATGAAGCTGTATTCTCACCGGCGACAATGAAACGTAATTAGGTCTTCCTGTAAAATACCAGATATTTTCGTCCGATTTTAAACAAATTGAATTTTACTGCAGACTTTTATAAAAATTCCGAATATCCAATATGACGTAATTTCCCCAGTAGGAGTTGCGCTGATACATGCGGACAGATGGATAGACGGATGGAAGGACGGACGGGCTAACAGCCTGAGGATTCTTAGAGCGATTTAATTCGACTGGCAACAATTGACAGTACTTAAGTCATTAAGTAACGTGCCTAATATTTTTGTCCAATTTTAACCAAATTTGAATTTTCTCGCGAGATTTTGAAAAAAAAAGTCCCAATATACAATTTTACGGAAATCCGTCCAGTGCGATCGGCGCTGTTATGTACTTAAGACGGACAGGGAGACGGAGGGATATGATGGAGGTAACAGGAGATTTTCGCAGCTATGAAATCGGACTTAAAAATAGAAAATTGCGAAACGTACTATTCTGGGTCCATTGCTCTTCGATCATGTCTAAAATACTTGACCTAACAGTGACATTACTGTAGAAGACCCAGAATAATAATAGTTGGTCTATTTACATATAAACCTAACTGGAGGCACAGCTATTCCCCAACCCACATTTTTAACAAAATAAAACTAAACTTTGGAAAATATCCAGTATAACCTTTGTGTCAGTTAAGGTACTTTATGCCAAGTACTGCTTTAGACTTGCATCCGCCCGTTCAAGATTTTATTTAAAACTCGGATTTTTTTTTATAAAGTTTAACATTGGCGGAGTCAACGACCGTCCTGCTCACTCTGCGAATACCTAACTTGGGCCCCCTGCTTAGCAATGGTCGTTGCTGGTGGGTGGCTTGTGGAGGAAGGGTGCGGGAATCGTGTGACAGATTGGGTATCGGCTGGCCAATATAGTATCTTACGCTTGCGGCGAGACGCATTTCAACCAATTAGCTTCGACCTTGAAGTCAGGGGATACAGGTCTGCTTTTGAATTTTGGCAACGCGTGATTAAAGAAAGACAAGAAGACTTTTTTCACGCGAATTATTATTTTATTTTTTCTGCGTAAGATTTGATTTTGAGACTTCCAGGTCTAAACAGACCAGAAAATCTCAGGTCACGTGTTCACAACTTATAGCCAAAAAATCCAATATTCTTGTATATTAACCTTTTGGGGCCGGAATTATTTTTTTTTTAATTTTAGCACACCTGTATATAAAATGTGAATAATACAGGAACCAAACAAGTTAGAGTTATGAAACAAACTGTATTTTGAAGAGAAAAAAACGGAGAGTATACACCATGTTTAAAATATTCGGTACCTATATTTGTTGAATAAATATATAAAATAAAACTTTGGAGGTTAGCAGTGCGGTACGCCAACTATAGTTGACGTTAGGCGTTTAAAGGTTAATACTTAATTCTATATAAAAATCTCCTGTATATTTCGATGCCTCAGTGTATCACACTGAGGCATCGGAACATACAGGAGTTTTTTTTAGATACAATTTAGTATTAAACAAATCCCTGAATATGATTCATTGAGACATCGAAGCATGTAGTTTTTTTTAATATAAATTTAGTATTAATACATTGTGCATTTGTTGGTTATATATTGTAAATATATAACCAATTTGCGCGGCACACACATTTTCAAGATTTCGACCACATATTAGTCTATGATTTCCAGTACTACACACAATCTGCAACTGGTGCTGTGTACCAAAAACTACAGGCACTCGTCAGGGAGGTAATTTACAAAGGTATAAATTTTCTAAAAACAAATTGTCCACGACGTGCATGTATGAAGTTAAAGTGCAATTTTATCCAATTTAAATGTGGCTAAACATGTATAAAATGTAGATTTTTAGCAACGTTATTGTAAACGTAGGTGTTTCTAAATGGCATCCCTGAAGATGGCTTATAGGGGCCGAAACATGTAGGAGAAGTATCATAAATAAGAAACACTGTTACATGTTCACGTTCTTGGATTATTATTTTAATTTCTATACATAATATATCGTTAAAAGTACATTATGTGAAGTTTCACCACGACATGAAGTGTCGGGACTGCATGTGTACGTCAGTCTGTCTCGCATGCATGTAGTGGCACAACGTTTGTTTTGTGCCTGGTAGCAATTATCAAGTCATGAGGTGTAAGTTTCCCCCACGCGAACTTTAATTAAAATCTGTCGGTTGTACGGTTTCTAAGTACTTTTGACTTACAAGCCAGTCTACCTTCATAGATTGAGATAAAACACAAGCTGCTGTTATGCGGAACACTTGGAGGGCGGTAAAAACGAAAACAAATCTGAACTGTCTTTTGGAGGCACTCATTTTGAATCTCTGTCGTGACAAAAATAATTTTGACTGAGGAAGGGGGGGGGGGGCTGGCTTTCTTGGTCTTTCTCAACTTCCTGAGGCAAATTGTGGGCTCGGTGGCCAACTTGATGAAGATATACTTTTTAATATGTTCTTGGCGATAAAAATATAAGATGTTATGTCGATATGAAAATTTAGGATGAATAGATCATCTTCATCTCCTGGAATCCCTACATATGTCACAGTCTTCATGCTGAGACTTCTTTTCTTACGTAAAGCCCATTGACTCTACAACACAACGTCAGCTATTAACACCTCATTTGTCAGCTGCTTTGTGAGGTATGAGAACCTCACTACGATGACTAACTTTGAGATGCAGACAGTATGTTTCCCCGAAAGGTCCTTGGGGGGGAATCTACTGACTGCACGGAATTTTGTACTGTATTTATTTAATTTATTACACTTAAATATTTTGAGTACATTTAAATGTTATGTTACTGGGCTACGATATTACGTCCCATTATTCTTCAATTATCAGACAACATATAGGTTATACATTATATTCGTAAGAAATTAACTAGGGCAGTCGGCACCAAATGAATCTATTTATTGTTTGATTGCAAAATACTGTTCGATTGTCTATACAGTTCGGCATTCACAACTGTGTTTGTCGTCAGTTAGCTCCGATAATTGGTGTCGCATGAAGGCAAGGGGAAGTATAGTGCGAGCTCACACATAAACCAGACTAGTTTGTGCAATGTGGAGTCTTCTAATCGTCGTCATATTTTATAAACTCGTTCCTTGAAATTTCGGTGTGAATTTTATGTATCATAAGTTTTAACCCTCTAAAACTTTGCATTTTACCCACACGGCATATTTAGGAATTTCCAATTATTCCTACAGAAAAATCGTTTGCTTCCCTAAGGAGCCTTAGTGTTAATCTTCGTAATGGTCTCTCCCTGCGTTCCGTGTCGGAAACGAATTGAATTTTTATTCGTTTGCGATTTATATCGAGTCTGACAGCAGCAGCAATGGTTATATCATACTTACGTAACGTCTGTTTAAATCAGGTTTCATCCAATTAAATTTTACCCGGAGGATTCCTGAGAGAGTGAATTGCTCGTCTCTCTCGACCCTGTAGACCAGAAACGATATCTGATTTATTTCAAAGAAGTGAAATTTTGTAACCATGGTGCTTGTCAAATTCAAGCATCTGCTTCTTTCATACATAGGAATTGATAATGATCCATAACGTATAACAATGACATGTATTAATGTCTCCGAATATCACCAATCTATCTTTCAAATTTGGAGTGTTCCTGCTTTACGTACATTATTATGACAGCTTTACAAACCTGAAAGCAATTGGAGGCACTGCTTGAGTCTAATAATGGTGAGGTGTACCTACCACAAAATCTAAGCTATACGAGTATGGTTTCTGAAGAATAAAATCTAGCTAGATGCCACTTATTACTTAAGTTAGGCTCAACATGTTTCGGGCACCATTATGCCCATCATCAGGAGCTCACGACGATAGCGTTGGTTACCACATAGGCCGTCTGGTTCTCCAGTAGCTACTGGTTGGAAAGCTAAGTGCAGGCTGGATGGATGAGTGTCCGGACAGAAGGGTGTAACACGTGTTACAGCTTTCGGTCCGGACACTCATCCATCTAGCCTGCACTTAGCTTTCCAACCAGCAGCTACTGGAGAACCAGACGACCTCTATGGTAACCAACGCTATCGTCGTGAGCTCCTGATAATGGGCATAATGGTGCCCGAAACATGTTGAGCCTAACATAAGCATAATAAAGTAGTAAGTGGAATCTAGTTGGATTTTATTCTTTAGTTATCAAGATAATGCTCGATCCAATACACATCAAATCTATATGGTTTCGTATTAAAATAATAAACCTATCGGGCAAAGTAAGCTGATTTAACGTACAGACAGCGCTGTAAGCACTGTATAGTTTCGTTATTTCAAGCTTTCGCCACGAAGTAGAAGAGATATGTGTTCTTTATGGGATATTAATCTGCGAGTGGTGGTAATTCCTTACCGACGTTTCGGGACAAACTCTCTGTCCCACCTTCAAGGTTCGAGAATCTGGACCCTTGAAGATCTCACTTTATAGCTTATGCCGTGTCTGACACGTGTGCTGTTTACTGAGTGCTCTGTCTAAATTGTACGGTGACTAAAATTTCGCTGAATATTCTGTGCCTTCTCTAAAGTATAAACTGTCTTAAGTTGTGCCCTGTCTGAAGGCTGTGCCTTTAACTGTGTGTTCTATCTAAAGCGTGCGCTGTCTGATGTGTCGCTAAGGTGTGAGCTGTTTAAAGTATGCACTGTCAATTTTGTGGCTGTTTCTGCTCTGCGATCGTTGGTTCGCTTTTAATCGAGGCATTATGATATTGCTGAATTTTCTTTACCCGATATTTTGTCCAACCATATTTCTTGCGATGGAAAGATTCCCAGTATATGGTGCCATACAGTATGTCTAAAAACAAAATTTTGGGCGCCGAATAACTGTTGGCCCTTAATCGAATTTTTCTCTAGCGCCATTCATCATGACGGAAAAAGACATGAATTTTGTCTCACGTATTGGACTGATTGTAAATTTTACTATAGTGTCATAATTCTTACTCATGACAAAGTTTGATGCTTTAACATGCATTTAAATACTCGCAAGTCTTGTAAACAATGACATTTATTTACAATAACACTAATTCCGTAGCAAAAATTCAACTGTACAAAGACTGATTCCGTTGGGGATATACAGAGAATATAATGTCCATAGTTAGAAGATTACAGTTTACTTAACGCTGGTAAATCTCCAGTTGCTGATTGAACTTAACGATTGTCTAAATTGTATGCCTTAAATTCCCCTACATCACTTCTATATTTCGTAAGACAGGTTCATTATTGCACAAAAGTAAAATATGCCCAAATCTTAAATATAGTGGAAGGGTGGCGGAGACGGTTGAAGCGCTGAGTTATAAAAGTAACGTTTCGGGTTCGATTCCCGAACGTACCAAATTTTAGGTCCTGCGACCGGACCTCGACACAGGTTTTTCTTGGTTTCACTGTGTCTATAAGCAAATGCTGAGATGGTTCTCAAGATTCCAAGTTGCCACTACATGCTTCTCATGTAGCCCCCCCGACTTAAATTCAGTAGTAACCGATTTCATGTTTTGTATACATGTAAAATAACCACTGCCACCGGGTGACAACCCAATTGCAGTTAATAATACTAATAATTATTATTATTATATTGCCACGTCTTACACGTGATATTGGGTTATTGTGTTGAATTACGTGTCTGTCAACAATGACTTATGAAAATTATGCCTAAGCATGTCGTCACAGTGAAAGGAAAGTTTATTTACCCAAAATCCGTGATTTGCCTGTAACGTTGTGTATGCGGTGATGTGTTTGTAAAGGTTGTTTTTGCCGTGATGTGTCTGTGAATTCTGTGTGCCGTCGTGTGTCTGTAAAGGTTGTGTTTGCCGTGATGTGACCGTAGGTTCTGTGTGTGCCGTGATATTTCTATACAAGTAGTGTGTGCTGTGATGTCTCTGTAAAATCTGCGTGAACCGTGATGGGTCTGTAGAGGTTGTGTGTGCTATGATCTGTCCGTAAAAGTTGCGTTTACCCTGTTGTGTCAGCAAATTATGTGTGTGTCATGATGTGTCTGTAAGGTTGTGTTTGCCGTGATGTTTCTCTAAAGGTTGTGTTTGATGTGATATGTCTCTAAAAGGTGTGTAGGCCGTGATGTGTCCGCAAAAGTTGTGTGTGTCATGATTTCTGTAGTTCGTACTTGTATATGTATTTACCACTGCTAAAAAATAAAGGAAATCCTGCTTCACGGGTTACGTATGATTCTCGTCCTGAACAGCGATTATTTTCGCAGAGAGCATTTAGCACTCAGAGCCTTAATAATGCTGCATTTTTTCTGTCGGAGAACAATTGCATTTATGTAGAGTGTTTATTCTCCAATTTGACCGATAAGCGAAGGCCCGAAGGTTTATTGAGTTTTTACTAGATTTTTAAAGGCTTTTGTCATTGCAATCATTTGCCTAGCTCATGTCATTGACTATTAAACCTCCCCAAATGCAGCCTACAACGCAACGCTGGCGGAGCGTCGGGTTGAGCGTTAAGGCTGCGCTTATCGGTCTAGCAGAAAAAAAAACGCCCTGTGTTATTTGGATATATTTCGGACTTCTGAATTTTAAAAACTGAACCTAATGGAAAGAAATGTGAAAATATAGACTATAAAGAAAGACACTTTTCGATTTGTCAGTGAAAAACTTGGCCCAACAGAGCATTTATTTGGTGTTTGATTATGGTGTATTTTATCAAGGGAATGGATATTAACGACATGGGATTCAAGAAGAAGAGCTAGAGTTGGGGCTGTTTTTCAGTACAAATGTGGCGAACTAACGCTACTGCTTAGTGCGTTATAAGGAAAGATGGTCTCCAAGAAGTAACTTTAAATGGGATTGAGGAAAAAGACGAACTGTGTGTATGTGTGTCCGTGTTTCAATTCCCCTGAGGAAAATAAGCCGGAACTTCTGTAGGAGAAGGTAAAAAACTTCAGTCCAAAAAAAATCCGTAGTGTGTATGCTGCTACCACATTCACATCCAGCTTTGGGCGGCACTGAAGGTACTGTCCACTCAGAGACAACTAGAAGATTTCTATCATATATATTTAGTGAATCTTCACTGAGGAGTTTTAATTAAGTTATAAAATTATACACTTCCTTTTGCTTCATGCTTTAATTTACTCACAAAATTTTAAGATACACCATGTAGGTTTTAAGAACTCACGAGTTTAGGTTAGTAAACTTTATTTCTTCACATGTCAGAAAGATGTTGTGTGTATTTAACATCCGTTTTAACATCGAGATGCTCTGCATTGGCCACACAAGTATAGTTTTACATTTATTTCCTAAAATATTTAGAATATTTAGCTATTGTTTTTATAAGGAACATTAAGAGACTCACATTTAAAAGTAAATCATACATGCTGTTCGACTGGTTGCAGATTTATCTAATTCCTAGGTATTCATTTTGTGCTGGATTGAATGTACTGCCATTTGAGTATGGAAAATCCTTTCTTTGCTACCCTTTTTACAGTCTAAAAGCAGATAGCGTCGAAGTTTATACTGCAAATGTACGTCGGCAATGTGAACTAATCTAATTTAACTGAAGTTAATGTACCCTAAATTAACCGCTAATTGTTGTAGCTTTTATTCTGGACACTGCGAACTGTAATAATTTTCTGCTGTCCACCAGTAGGCTATATTATTGAGTTCCTGAACGTAATGCGTTTATTGGATGTTAGTTTCTACACTGCCATTTTGACATAATAGAGTTGGCAGTCCAAATTTCACAATTATATAACGACAGATATCCAATAATAAATAGTTTGACTAGTTTAACCTCTTTAATCATTTTAGCAATGCACTTTTCCTACATTTTGAATGGCATAGCATATAGCAGCTGGACAGAAATACGTCTGATAATTATTTTCATATTAGGTCCCTCATCGTTATGATAGATTGTAGCATTATAGATGGTTCTGCATGGACGTATTATTGAGCGGTTTTACTGCAGTCAACAATATAACATTAACTACGGCTTTTATTGCACACCCTTATTCGCAGGAAGACATTTTTAGACCTTACAAGGTCATCAACAGTGTTTATAAGTTTTAAATTCCCCGTACAAATAAGGGCATTGAAACTGAAGCGGGTAAGCAAAAGAATGAGATGATAACCTTTCAAGGTCGAAAGGCTTTTATGAATCTTGGCATAAAGGGGTGTGTAATAAAAGCCTGCTTGGCATTATATGATGTGTTAACAATAGGCCACCGAGGTTTTAGAGGAGTACGCGGAATTAGAAAAGAGAGAGTGAGTTCCTTCAAAGCTCTGGTACCCAGCAATCAGACCACACATTATTCTAACTGAAATGACCACAATGTTAATGTCCACTGCCTCAGAAACACTAAATGTTAATTAAATGTTAGTGTCGATACTGATATCATTAGCCAAAGTTAAATCACAGAAGTGTATTTCTCCACGTAAATCAGTACCTCCTCTATAAGACACAGACAGTGAGAAAATAAAGAATGCAGGCACTACAGATGAGCTGTCAACTTTGACACCGCGCCGTTAGGTAGGTGGTTACAAACATTTTGGATGAACGTGTTGCGTCTCATTTAAGAGAGATGTGACCAACCAGAATACATGATGTCATAATCAAGAGTCTGATTCTGTCTGTATCACGCAGTCGTAGGAGTTTCCATAGCTAATTTCTTAAACTTTCAAAGCGGACTGGTTACATGATGCACCAGCAGGTTAAACATTCAACATTTTTACGCTCTACCCACACTGTATATATATAAGTGTGTGTGTGTGTGTGTACGTGTGTGTGTGTATGTGGGGGGGGGGGGTTTTTGACCTTTTTATTTTTTGCAAAATTTTTTGTTCCCCTTATGGGCGTTTTTTTTACGGGAAA
>Ga0136643_10012635_pt1 | contig 12583 bp, 7 predicted proteins | sample TergutLab28metaG_FD_96883 | JGI IMG/M metagenome (GOLD analysis project Ga0136643, IMG submission 96883) | Labiotermes labralis P1 segment gut microbial communities from Petit-Saut dam, French Guiana - Lab288 P1 (version 3) (version 3) | ecosystem: Host-associated > Arthropoda: Insects >...
ACCTTCTTAAATATTCTTTTTGTCCAAATTTTTATTTTTATGTAATTTTTAATTTTTTTTATTTAATTTTTGTTTTTTTTTTTTTTCTTTTTTTTTTTTTTTTTTTTTTTGTCTTTTTGTTGGAAAACTTTTATTTGGACAGGAAATTGTTGCAGATTCTGTGGTTCAATAAATACAGTAAGTCTCTTGCAAACTACATGAAGTCGATTGGAGATAATCATGGCCTGAATCTCACGCAGGATACTAAACCTCCGAAATCCCTTTACATAGAGGTAAGAAAATATAGACTTTTGAAAATTATGATCAAAATGAAGAACAAACGGACAACATAAATATGCCATTTCATAATAAGACCTACTTTCCTTCCCTAAATGGATAAAAGTAGGCTCAATGTGTGTGTGTATGTGTGTGGTGGCAAAGGTAATGCCCTTGTACACACTGTGAGGGTGTATGGGGGAGTCAAGGTATAGCTCCACTTGTCTTTGACCTCAGAATTAAATGAAGGTGATGGCAAGCTTTGTGCACCAGTCACTTTACCTTGGGATGAGGCCCAGCATACATTAAATAGGGGCCTGGGTGTGTCCAATAGCTGGTTTGGATGCTTTGAAGAAGAGAACATTACTTTCCCCAGTCAGAAATCATCTGTAATTACTCGGGTGTCCAGTCTCTAGCCTAGTCACTTAACTGCTACCCAGGGTACTCTGCAGGGGCTTACCCTCAGAATCATATAAACCTGAGGATAATTGTACCTGTAATTTGGTACAGGAACTTTTTGAAATGCAAACACTTATAATATATGATCAGTGGCTCTCAGTGCATAATTTTTGGCATGGAAAAATGTGTTGAATTTCTTGTACCTTGTGGTATTGTTAATGCAGTAGAGTTACTGGCTTATTGTATTGTTTTGTACACTGTTCTAGGTTCGTTGTCAGGTTGATTATGGAAAGTTTGAGTTAGAAGATGGTGAAACAGTACTGCTCAAAAGAAATAGTCATCATCTGTTGCCTCGTGCCCAGTGTGAACCTCTCATACGCCAAGGGATTCTCCAACACATCGTACAGTAATGTACAGTTGAGACACAAATGTGGGAAAAGGATTTGATATGGTTCATAAGCATGTACTGGGAAGAAGACCATTCCTTAAATGAAAGAGGGTGACACAGTGACTGTGTTGGAGGTTTCTGTGATCATCAGTGTCACAATTGTTACTATTAATGCTGATGCTGCTACAATTATTTTTCAAAATACAGGGCATGTTACACACTTGTAATTATAATGTATTTAATTCCATATTGAAGTTGGTCTTAAAAAAAATTAATGTTTCTTCTAATTCCCTGATGTTATGGAAACCTAATTTTCCAGATGTCATAAAGCGTCCTTCCACTGGTTGCTGTTAAGGCCATCTTAATCCAGTTATGATCATTTTGCTGACTTCCTTCAAGATGTTAGTGCAGGGAATACCTCTTATGTGATACTTTGGAAGCAGGAGTTAACGAGTTACACTGAAATATTTTAAGAATAATCGGCTCTTGCTACCACCAATTTTCATATCCTCTCTAGTTCAGTTTGACTTACTCTTTCACAGTTTCCTTTTTACTTATTTCTATCATTATTGTTGTTTTCGTCCTACATTGTAGTCTTATGATGGTCAGTATTTAGTGAATTACATTTGAAAAACCCTGACATTTACACAAATCCTTTAAGACACTATTTGAGCCAACAGATTTTTTATTATATCACTCAACCTAGAGGACTGGCTGATTTTTGTGCAACAAATACTGGTGCACAAAATTCTCACCTTATTACGTGGCCTGGACTTCGTTGTTAACCATCAGAAATCCACCATAACTGTGGTATGTCTTGGGCTAACCCCTGAGGTGGTGAATGGGTACGTGGAACCAACTACTGAATGATTTTTCCAGCATCTGGTGGAGCTTATCAACATCACCCTGCGGATCTCCCCTTGGACATTGTACGCAATACCAGCTATGCCTCCCAGCTGTCTTGGGCTATGAACTGGCTCCATTTCATGGTCACCAACCTGCAAAACCATGACACCTGGTTATGGTGGTTTGACAACCAGAGCCTGCTGCAGAAACTTTGGCTACCCCTTCAGTTAGCATTGGCATTCTCTGACACCATTTCAGCCTCCATGGTATGTCTTGATACCACGACAGGACTGTCATTTGCTACCTTTTAATCTTGAGAAAACTTTTTGCCTTTCAGAGTTGAGAGCGGCCCACACGCACTTATGTGGATGGTGTGGCAGTACAAGCTGCTCGAAATGATCGCTGTGGCTACCAATTGCATGGTCACGTATCACACCTTGAACACTGAGTGAGGCATTACACTGCAAACGTCCATGGTTTTGCAGCTTGCGTATTGTAAACAGTTTTAAATGAAGATTTCCAAAGACCACAGCTTTGTTCATTGGGTGCTCTTGCAGGCCAGTCTGGCTGACCCCTGTCTGAGGGTTGCACCATGCGATAACATAGCCTTATTGGTTTTAAAAAAGGGTGCACCTACCAAGAAGCAATGATAATCGGAAGCCTTGGAGAGACCAAACTCTGTTAAAGCTAAAATTCCAGGCAGGCAGTTTGTCAGGATGTTTTGATAGCTGTTGATTACAGAGGTAATAACGTATGCCATAGAGAAAATGAATTACAAGTTTAGCCACTGAGATCTCGCTTTCAGAAAATGTTTGAATCCCTTCATATGATATATTCCAAAACATGATTGAGAACACAGAATTAAGGCACTTTCATTGTTAATGAGGGGCTGTTTCTAGTTGCATCAATAGTGCCAAGAGAAAAGTACCAGCCCTACAAATGGTAGGTGATTCTTATGGATGTTTGGACTGTTTCTTGACCTGTAAGAGGCACCCTTTAATTGTCACCAACTGTCAGTAGTAGATGACTTATATTCTCACTTTCTAGATTTCAGTGCTCTTGGCTGTGTTATAGGTAGCCTTTCTTTGTGGAATCATTGTGAATGAAGAAAGAATCAGTTGTTCTGGGGTCAAAGAGTAGAAGTAGGATTCCTATTCAACATTTCACATACTCTCTACAAGTAACTGGTATTAAAAGAAATTGACAAGAAGAAAACTAGCTGGATATATTGTGTACCTTATAAATACATAACAAGGAAAGTTTTATACTATTTATACGAACGTGAATAAGTGAATAAATGTATTTATCATGGATTAATGAAAGAATTTCTTGCATTGGCTTGTGAATGGCTAGTAGGGAAGATGCCCACTATCCCTAAGGTAAAAACTGCTGTTGGTTATGTAAATGTCATAGGATAACATTTGTTTCTAAATAGTAACAGTATTTTGGTTTATACCTATTTTACTTGAATTTTGTTTCACATGAACAAAACATTAGTACAAATGTACTGAAATCATAAGTTGTATATTCTGTTACTGCAGCTGGTTTGCTTATTGCATTATGCTACTATTTTGTCATGTTTTAATGTGTACATAGTAAGCAGTTAGTCTGGATGCATTAGTGAAGTATATTGTTGAAAACAGCAACTGCATTAGGTGGCACGTTTGATATCCATTTATTGACCAACCATTTTTCAAAGAGGACCCTTTTGATGTGGTCATGAAATCTTGTTTTGCCTAACCAAACTTGTGTATTGGATTTGCACCATGAAGGAAACAACTGGTGCCCACTGCATAGAGTAAAATCAGCCTGTTTTCTGAATTCTTTTATAGTTACTTTGACAACACTTCCTGAAGTCTGGTTCCTGTCAACTTGTGTTTCATGTCTGTGCAGTATTGTGCATCCCTCTTTCTGAGTCTGCTTTTTTTCGAACGACATTTTGATCTCCGATAATATCTTCCTTGTCAATCAGCATTGCATACTTTAATTGGTACTTCCTCCACCTTATGGCATGTTTTTCAGAGTTCAACAACAAGATTTTCCACCATATGGAGTATTCTTTCCTTAATAACTGGCAACAGTTTAGGTATGGTTGGCACTTTTCTCCCTTGTATATAGAAGTATTTTCTCATGTTCCTAATATTGCACTTGTTAAGTCATCCACAAGTACAGCATTTTGAGAGACTGTTCTCATTCCCGGTGACTGCAAACATCCATCTGCACCATTTTCTGTCCTTTGTTCTTGTCTAATTTTGCTGTTATACTGTGCCCCACCCTAGCACATGTAGCTGCTCTTTCTGTTCATTTGTTTAGTGGCAATAAATATTTTTGTCTTCTTTCCTTGTATTTCCCTGTAATGTTGACTGTTATTTCCTACACTCTGAATTGTTATGTTTTGCCATTTGGTTGACTAGAATGCAGTACACTGCTACTGCATTTAGGACATGTCATTTATGAAACACATATTCACTCATGAAAAATTGTGCCAACAGATCTACTGTAATTGATATGCAGTACATTTATGTGGAATTTGAAATTGTGCAGTTCTCACCTCAAATTGCCCCCATCTACAGAAGATGTTTTCTGAAGTGATCAAGATTTCACTTCCTTCCGAAGCCAAATTTGCCATTCATTCAGAAAATACAAGAAAAGTCTTGCTGTGAATAATATATAGAGTATAATTGTTGTAAGAATGAATCTTATTGTTTACATAATATGTTTCACTGTTGAATAGTCAATCTAGTAATATTTCAGAAATGTTTGTTATCGGGAGTGTTGTGGGCAGTGTAATTCAGTTTAATGTCCTGACTCTAAATTACTGTTCTGATAATGGCATAAAAAGCTCATGGACAAGCCCCTTTGTCCCAGCCTTTAAAATGTGCTCATACCACTGGGCAAATAGCACACACCTCAAAAACACAGTTATCTTATCTGACCATGTACTTTTACACAGTCTATCACCGCTTGGCCACTGTAAATTGATCAGTGATCTTATCAGTTGCTAAAAATATAGTAAATCTTACGAAACAACTACCTGTGGACATTTACCCCTGTTTGTGACAAATTTATCATGAGGGTCATAAATTGCACAAACATTACAGTACAAAAGGCATTCCCTTTGTGAATCTGTTCCAACAGTGGGAATATATTTGCCTTACAAAAGAAAATTGTCAGGTTTATGACAGGTACACAGCCTAGAACTGTGTGTAGAAGTTTATTTAAAAAATTACAGATTTCACCAATTTCATGTCAATATATGCTTTCATTAATAAACTTTGTTGTTAATAATCAAGAAAATTTTCAAACAAGTTCATTGATACACAGTATTAATACAAGGAATAAGCACCATTTTCATAAACCAAATTCCAACCTATCTTGTTTTCCAAAAAGTACATTTTAGGCTGGCATCAGAATTTTCAACATTGTGCGATACAGTCTGACAGTCCTTGAGAATGAACAGCAAAATTTAAATTAAGAAAATGCTTAACTCTGTAGATGAATTTGTTATGTATAAAGATGATTCATAATACTGTTTTATAAAATGTTTACAATATTTTACTTTATAAAATTCTATATATTGTGTCTATGACTTGTCCCACATTCTGCTTTCTTTGTGACACACTTAAGGATCCATAAATTTTATGTATGTATGTTTGTAACTCTACTTGTAGTGAAGGACAGTAGCTCTGATTTCTCCCAGACATGCTGAGTTTCGTATGGTGAAAGTAGAAGGTGTGATGTGTGCACAAGTGGTTGTTTAGTTCGTAATCTTGCCTGTGGATTGGGGTGACTAGTTACAGTCATTCTACTCCGGGAGAAGCCCCTAAGTACCCACTGGACAGGAGACTGGGCAGACTCGAAGCTAGTCTGTTTGCATTGGCATAAAAAATCAAACTCTGTACACGTGTCCAACATTGCTACACTGCGTGTTACCAACATTGGCGTTAAATAAGTCAGCTAAGCTGTGTTGGTGATTTGGCCTTTTCAGAAATAAGATCTGTAAACAAACACACCACTACGTGGATTCACATCCTGGTTACGGATGTTTCTTATTCCATGAAGACAGTGCTTCAGCTTTGATGTGCGGTGTTGAGGTCCACTGTTGCGCCTCACACTATCTTATTTTGACGCTATCTTGCATTATACTCTGTGTATACACTGTCTATAGTGCGTAGATAGCATTGAAATGCATTAATAGGAATAAAATGTTGTGACATGCCAGGCACTGAACCAGAGTAATACTGTATATAAATGGATTGACTGAAGGGAGTCTGATACTTGTGATTTCAGTCTGCTGTCACAAAATTTCGCAGGGTGGAGCCAGATTATCATCGGTGGTATTGTGTCTAGGCTATGGTTTGGATGATCTGGGATTTGAATTCTGCCAAGGGCAAGAGATTGCTCTTTTCTCCTGAACGTCCAGACTGGCTGTGGTGCCCACCGTATCTCCTGTTGAATGGGTACAAGGGTTTTTTTGTAACATTACATTTTACACCAGCATAGTATAGAAAACCAACATGGTACAATTTGCGTAAGACATTTGTTTAATGTCTGAAATGTTTTGGATTAACAACCATCCTGAAGGATCATAGTAATATTATAGGAAGATTTTGTGACTATTAGTTACAGCTTAAAAATAAGACTGGTGAAGAGTAATGTAAAATACTAAATATAACATATTAAACATGAAATGTTAGTGTGTGTTTATATGTATGTAATTGAAAAGAAGTCGGAAAAAAGAGCTGACTGAGAGAAGTCCACCAAGTAGTCGAAGGTCCTCATTTGATTGTAGTTTCATCTAACGAGAAGAAGAATATATACATGTGTGTGTGCGTGTGTTATGACTAGCCATTTATCTAAGCACATTAACATGTGTTACCATTTTGTGCTTAATATTATCTTGTGTTTTTAATATTACTTGTCAGTTCTCTTGTTTCTTACCATATTTATATTTTATCTTTTATTTATTTCCAAGATGAAACGGTTATCAAATCGTCCCATAATATTACTACGATTCCTGAGAAGGTTATTAATCTGAAATATGTTGAATCTTCAACAGACATTTTTTGTGAAATGTATCTCGTCGGTTTTGATAACTTATTAGATTACCAAGGTCTTGCCCAGAAGTAAAGCAGCCAGGGCCTGAAGTTGACCACTCACCCACATCTAGTGCCGAGTTTAAGAATGTGTGGAGCCGTACCTCTACTCCATCTATGCGTTTGTGGCGTAAACCCGTGAAAACTTTACTTTTTTACTTTCAGGTGTAATAGGGTCAACCTGACCACTTACTTGACGAAATCGCGTTTCATGGTTGGCCACTAAATTTGCCAGGAGGGTCGTGCCGTAAATTCATGTTCGTAGTAGCTGAATTATCGCAGTGGAAGCCTGTGTTTGGTCTCAGGCCACTCCTTGTTGAAGTTATGGCTGACCAAATAGCACTGGTACAGGTTTTTATTGCAGAACTTCAGGTCTCCCTGTCATCATTCCAACAGCGCTCCATATTCGTCCGTCATCTGGAGTGCGGACAGTGAGATAATTACGATACCTCAGTTCCACAGACACGATCTTAGCCAACCTCAAGAATAAAAAAAAAAAATAGCTACGAAACTGACTAGTGTGAACCTAATTTCAAACCGTCTTCTGACCAGTAAGTTTACTGAAGAGGCAAGTCTGCGACTGCATGCGGATGTTAGGCCTATATGCTTGAACGTCGGTCGGAGTACAAACTATGTAATGACTAAGCTTTTTCACAGCCTGCGATGTCGATAGTGCCTTGAAATGCAAAGTTTACGAAGTCTACCAGTTAGCTACTCACTGTTCGTGATCAATTTCCCGTTTCTTTGGAAGTAGCTTTTATTAAAGTCTTTGAAAGACACCTCATTCGATGAACTGCCATCCATCTTACTCCGGAAACACTGAATTGTACGAAATTGATCTGGGCCATATGTTTTTTTTTTCTGTACTAGACAGGTAACTATTTTAAGCATAAATTTCATTTAACAAATATGTCACAATCGGGTTGATACGGCACAGCAAACTGTGTGATTCTGTTGCAAAGAGAAACCAGCTAAGGATGTTCAGGGGAAATAAAGAATTTTCTTTTCTGAGATTCATGTGAAGTCTATAAATACTCGTGCGCCATGTGGAAAGAATGACTATAATATTAACTTTAATGCACAGCGGTTTCAAAGGTGAAGACCCAAGGCCTATACCTCTATATCTGAACAGTTGTATATGCCTTAGTGTTTTGATGCTTCTTGTCGAATATCTTCTACATTATTTATTGTCTTAAGCAGAACTGGTTTTCCCACTTTTTGCTGTAATGAAGGCTGGACATATTTTGAGCATATCTCTAGGTACTGATAAAGCCATATGTTGCAATATCACTGCAACTGGCAGCAAAGCGTCCGTGAATTTCCATTCATGTGATTTATATCTAATCCCATCCTTGTAATCATCCTTACACATATCCCATGGTGAACAGCAAATCAACAAATTACGAAACGCCTGTACGTAACGTTATCGCTTTCAATCGTTGTCCTTTGATCTAACTGTTCTCTTCAGTACTCTGTTCAACAAAACCCCCGTTCTCTTCCGTTGGCTAGTGAATTAAGTTCCACACACGCCTAAAATATACGTAAGAAAAGTAAATTTGTCCCTATCCAAGTCATGAGGGCGTACAGGGAGCAGGGGTATGGCTCCACTTATTCTTATACTCGGCACTAGATGACGGTGAATGGTAAACTTTGAGGTCCGGCAGATTTATTGTTTAGGAAAGGATTTCGCTCTTCGTTGAATGCGAAGCTGGGTGGACCACAGGACCGGTCTTGACTTTTGCAGAAGAGAAAAGTATATTCTCGACATTTTATTAATTGTGTTCTCTCTACATTTCTCGCATGTGTCGACTTTTTAAACCCCACCCTCAAGGGCTTAGTTCAAAATAAAACTAATGAATAATAAAATAATTTTAACTTATAAATTGACATGTATATCCACATAAAGTAAAGATTACAAGACAGGCGATGTACATAAAATGTAACATTGTTGCCGTGGAGAAGCAGCAAGTATTCCGTATTCTGAATGTGTGTCTGTAGTCGTAGTTTTCCAGTGTGCAAAGCGCGCGCTCTGTGTTATAGGATATTGTCATCTGTGACCTGTCCTGCTCTGCCATATTTTTCCACGTTAATTTATAAACGTCGCTAATTTCGGAAAATAAGTTATTGAATGTAAAATGCGTTTTTTTTTCTTTACAACTTTGTCTGGAACATTTCTTATTCTAAGAAGAATTCAGCGAGGAACTGTCACAAATGTACATGGGTCTTAACGTCAAGTACTCGTTATTCTTGTCAGAGTTTCATGGAACTAATGTATTTTCTCGACAGATTTTCGATAAGTACCCAAATAGCAGGAGTCAAGAAGATCCGCCGAATGGGACTCAAATTGTTCATGCAGAGATGCGGATGGACAGACGGACACTCAGACATGTCGAAGTTTATAGTCTTTTTTTTTTTCGCAATTCTGCAAACGCATCGAAACACTAATATCTTACAAATACGTCACTTGCCTGTCCTCTTGCTTTCTTAGGTCTTTCATGTTACAGTGGTATATGTCATATACCATTGCTGTGTGTACAGTGAAAAAACTCCTGATGATGGACAGAGGAACTGTCCGAAACATTTAGAGTTTTAATCCAAAAATAAATTTGAGAAATTAGTGCATCTAGTTGGTTTTATTATAAGAATTTATCACGATGCACGGTCACATGAACGTCAAATGTGTATATGTTTAGGTGTATTTGTACGTACGTATGTATATATGTAGTATGTACGAGGGTGTGTATGTACTTATAGTGGCGCTGTTAGAAAATGGGTTTACAGCAAGCCTTTTGTGTTCTTTCCCTTTAACGCTGATCAATTACAACCGTACTAATTTCTTTTCGCACTAATCTTCCACACACTCCCCGCCACAGTAGAGGCATCTGTTGTAACGTGGGAAGAGCTGTTTTATTGCCTCCTGATAGAAGCGTGTGTCCCTATTATCAGCCATTGTTTCACAACAGTTTCCGTCTGGCTATCGTCTGTAAAATTGCGGTCGCCAGCATTCTACTGCAGAGCTGGTAACATGATTGGGCCTTGTTGCCTGATCAGTGCTGTATGTGGGATGTTTCAAGGCTCTTTGGTTACGAAATTATAAGCCATATGAACTAATTTTCTGATCTGCAATCTTACTTTATCTTCCTCCATAACTCCTTCAAGAGGGAATTTAAAACCCACAATCGCTACTGTTGACGTGCTGTATTTACACGGCTTAACGAATCATATGATTTCTCATTTGTTAAAATGTTTTTTTCTCTCCTGTAGATACACCAAATGCGCCAAGCTACGTGCGCGCGCGCGCACACACACACACACAATGGATACCCGAGGGCAAAAAACCCCCCACCGAGAACAACAACCCCGAAGAGAACCCAGAAGACGTCAAACATACCAACCCACTAACCACGCACCCCCACCCCCCAACCCAACTGAATACCACAGACAACACAACCTATTATCACGTCCCCAAACAACCCCCCAATACCTACCCATAAAACGTACATCCTACCAGTCATTGACCATTAGACTTCCCACTAAATAAACTGATTTTAACGCGTAACGATGATGAGATCTCAGCATCACCTCGCAACATAGGCATATATATGATACTCTTTGAGCAAAATTGTAATAACCTGAAGATGGCCGCTATTGGCCGAAACATGTAGTTATTTTTTGTTATTAAATACCATCATAAATCCATAATACCATAGTTGTGGTTTCATGACTGATATTTACCCCACTCTTAGAATCATATGAGCTTGTTCACAGAAGTGTGGAGTGAAGGCTTCCCCTGAAGGGGCAGCTGTACACAATTCCGGCAAACTCGTTACATTTCCTAACTGATCCGCGAGACCACAAGGCAGACGCAAAAATTGGACAGAACATAAGATGTATATTTCCTTATCCCATATAACGTTAATTGGAAATGTTTTTTTAGCGAGTTACGTTCGAGACACTCACACGAAAGCATGGCACGTGGGCCTTCGTGCAAAACGACCGTTTGGTTAGCTCTTCCCGAGTCCTTCCTTATACGTGGATCGACAGACAGGCATAGCGTAGTTATTAGACGCATTTTTCAAACCGATCGTTGCGAGCACGAACAAATGATAATTATCGAGTGAGATCAGCATGAAGTTTGTTTCTTAACCGATAGAAATGTAAATCACTTCATATTGAGGTGCAGCTAGACCACTCGTGCCTGTTCTCGAGCCCCTACTCTGTGAATGTGGACGGTATTACGAGCCCAAACCTAAACCCATCCAAAGCGATCCATCAGAGCCCTAGAGTGGCGTGGATCAGAAGTGATGTATCTCAAAGAGAGGCCCGTAAAAGATCTCTGCAGTTTCGATATTTCAAGCCGCCGAAAGGGCAACCTGTACAAAGCAAGCAACTGTCATTGGGAGCATCACGAGCACAAACAGACTGTACACAACCGGCGTCAGTCGCTGCGTGCATCATGGGTACCAGCCAAAGCACGAGTGGCCTGGACTGCACTTTCCGAACACAAAACGACGGATGCATGTCACCTTTATTTACCTTAATACACATTTGAGTTGTTTGCCATCAAAATATTTCCGACTCTTCGTCATTGTGTGTGGGGATTCCAGAAGGACAATGGCAAAGTTCTTCTCATTAACTGCGGTTGTCAGAAAGGCAATGACGCATTCTTATACCATCTGTTTTACAAATCTGTGTCATTCAGTTTTTTATACGTAGGCTACGAGCTGGGTGACCTGAAAGTCGGAGTTCGATTCATTTTCGGAACGGATTTTTTTTACACTATCGCATCCATTTAGTCGACCCAAACAATCTAATGGTTACTAGTAGCCCTTTTCCCAGGAGTAAGGCAGTTGGGATGTGAATTTCTATCTACTAAAGTAAAGCAATCCCTGTACAGGCCTAGAGAAGTCCTGGGGGTTCTAGGAGGTTGAGGCTCCCTGACTTCAAAACAAAAATTTTGTCGGCCCTATGCACGGGCCGCCTTAACCCCCCAGGAGACACCCTGGTACCCCCGAATGAGTCGGCCCGACGGCCATAGTGCTACCGGAAGGATTAAGTCAATGAAATTTCTAATTATACCAAAGAGAATCGAACCCGCGAACTTCCGGCTTGTAGCGCAGTGCCTCAACCAACTGCGCCAGCGCGTGCGCCAGTTTCCATCTACTGTCGAGGTCAAAAATCCATAGAACTATAAGGGCACTCGCCGCAGACTTCCACAGGGACAGTTTTGTTCTGCATTTTCTCTTCTAATAAAGGTAAATTTGTCCATGTCCATCACAAAACGACATATTTGTGAGTAAACCTCGTGTTAGTCTTAGTAATTAACCAACTTGATGCACAAAATCCTGTTTTATGATAAGTTTATTAAATGCCTCTACATGTTTCGAGCACTATGTGCTCATCATCAGGAGGTCAAAATTGCATTACACAGCATCTGGTATCATGATATTTTGACCTCCTGATGATGAGCACACAGTGCTCGAAACATGTAGAGGCATCTAATAAACTTATTATAAAACAAGAATTTGTGCATTAAGTTGGTTAATTACTAAGATTATACTGAGATGCACGGTCAGCAAAACATCAAAACTCGTGTTAG
>Ga0136643_10012636_pt1 | contig 12583 bp, 5 predicted proteins | sample TergutLab28metaG_FD_96883 | JGI IMG/M metagenome (GOLD analysis project Ga0136643, IMG submission 96883) | Labiotermes labralis P1 segment gut microbial communities from Petit-Saut dam, French Guiana - Lab288 P1 (version 3) (version 3) | ecosystem: Host-associated > Arthropoda: Insects >...
GAGAGGGACAAAAAAAAATTTTTTTTTTATAACTTTTTTTTTTTCCCACTTTTCCCCCCCCCTTTCCCGTCTGCTGCTAGAGTTGTCACCTTTTTCCCCCCCCCCCCCCGCAGCTACACCGCTATGTTGTTAATTTATACACTTGTGTCTAACTGATGCGGTAAAATACCTGGGAGACATTGATAATTTCGTAGAAGGGACTGCTGGATGTGTTGAAGCCGTAGTAAGCATTGATACTCAACGGACGGTTGTCTCCAAGCCATAACCGCAGGCTGATGTAGCATATGTGGCAACCGAAGAAGATTATCAGAATTCGCAGGGTTGCTGGCTTGATGAGTGGCAGAAGATTCGTCATTTTGAAACTGACATCAGGACGTGTTTTATTCTGCAAGTCTTCCCACGTGAAAGCTGCAGCAAGACGCATCACATGCTCTGTGGCCCTCGTCTGGAAACTAATCACATCAACATCGTTTAGGAAATCAAAGTAGGTGGCTATACCTAAACACAATCTGTGTGGCGGGGACCTTCCATGGCTAATGCTAAATTTGCTGAGCACACTGAGCATTGCTATTATCAAATATATAACAATGTTTGTGTTTTAAATTGCACGTGGAAGACTCTTCAATTGGTTGGGGACAATTTTTTAAAATTAAAAATTTATTTGTCACTATATGGCACGATATGTATGTTTAATTCATAACAGCGCACGAAGACTGTGTTTGTATCCGTGAAAGACATTACACAATGATTAAATTTGTGCTTTCTGAATTTCAATTCAAAATGTAAACAAAGTCTCTTCAAAATGGTGCAGGAATGTATAGGATTATGTTGAAATAGACTACGTAATTCCTTGATTTGCCGAAGCAGGTGGCCGTACAACCTAAGATGTGGGTCTGCGGCTCCTCGCTTGCTAGGTTTGCGGATTCGAATCCCACCGGTGGCATGGATGTCTGTCTCTTTTGGTCGTTGTGTGTTGTCAGGCAGAGGTTTCTGTGGCAGGCCGATCACTCGTCCAGAAAAGTCCTACCGAATGTGATGAGTCTGGGTGTGATCTCGAGACTTAAAAAATGGCGGGGGGGGCTGTCCCCGAGTAGGGCTGTTCCGCAAAACATCTCCTTTAAATTGAACCAATTCTTTATACGACATATGAGTAATGAAAGAGAATACATATAGTTTGTCCGTGCAATAAAATGAAAGTGCAACATTTTTGTACTTTCTAATAGAGTTTAATGAAAATATACACAGACACACCAAAGGATTTGTTTTAATTTCATAAATCATGGGGCAGGTAAATATTTTACGCAGTCCGTTAATTATAAAATAAACGTGTATAAGACAAAAAGTTTTCAGATTTTATTACGACGATTACCTCATGGAGAGTGAGAAGGGATATGTGACCTGTGCGGTGGAAATGTGAGGAGCCAGCTAAGTGTTATTTGGAAAAACTGAAGACAAGAGGCAAATTTTAAATACTGACTGACTGTGTCTGACCGATCGAACAACAGACTGACGGACAGTACCTAACCAACTATCCAGCCTATCAGCCAACTACCCAACCAACCAACCAACCAACCAACCAAACAACCAGTAACTAAATAATGAAGCAGGGTAACCAAGTAACCAACGATCTAACAAACCAATTACCTAAAACCAAGCAACTAAACCAATAATTCCATGCAGCAGAACCCTTCTTGAAAGTTTACTAGCTAATTAAGAAGCATCCGGCATCTTATGAAACCCGCCACTTGCTCTTGCCTTGAGTCACCTGAATCCATTTAACTCTTTCCCACCTATTCTTTAAGGTCCATTTTAGTGTACATAGCTTTTAAGCCGGAGTGTTCCAAATGGCCTCCTTCCATCATGTTTTCCTGCCAAAACCTTTTATGAATTTCTCCTCTTTTCTGTTTATTCACTATTTGCAACAGAAAGACAGATGATATAACAGTCCACTGTGTAGAAATAGGACACAGGTTCATAGATGAAATTTGACTGTAGCAGCTTAGGATTCAGAGGCGGGTTCTTGTGAAAGCGGTAATAAGATTTGTAGTTCTATAAACGAAGCGATTTCTTGATCAGGTGGGGAAATATCAATGTCTGTTGGTGTTTGTAGAGTAGACCGGCAGGTCAGTCCTACCTCATGGACAGTTGTACCCACATAACGCTCAGCACAGGAAATATGACCCTGAAGTTCTCCATGACGTGCTCCAGGGTGTCTGCACGCAGCACCACATCCACTGTGACGGTCAGAAGGACTGTGACAGTGTTCAGTGTCACAAGCACAGAGTATATCCTGTAGAAGCATGACTGTTTCTGGGATCGTAGAGAAACATTGTTTAGACGACACCACAGCACATAGAACCCAAAAAGTTTTTCAAAATTTGTGCGTTCATTCGCAACCATATTTGCTTTCATGTTATCACAAGACCGAGGTCTGAGAAGTAACTGACTATATAATACTCTTAGTACGGTACCGACTCTCTGACCAGCAGGTATGAAGACGTGTGGGGCTATCGGTTAGCAAGGGACTGGTATGCGTGATTAGGTGAAGGTCGATTCTAATAATCTCGTAGAAATTGCACTCAATTAGTAAGATAATTAGTTAATTACCTCTTCTCCTTTAACTTCGACAAAAAGTGAAATTAAGCAATTGAAAGCCATTCTAAATAATATTTAATGTTTCCTGTCTGTCATTGTCACGAATTTACAGTATTTTTTTTATACATATATGGTTCAATTTTACTATGCCTAATATCCAGTGGCATCCCCAAAGTTCATATTGCGTTTAGTGTAAACAAAGTATGTTTTGCTAATTACTGTAACTTCAGTTACAGTAATTCTTTTTTTTTTTTGAGACATTTAATGAAATAAATTTATGAGTCGAGTAGATCGGTCAGTCAGGTGACTGCGTGGGTACAATTCTTAGTATTAGCACAGACCTTTCTCTTCCCACACATTTCTAAAAAAGCTGTAAGATATCAGAAAGCTTTCGTCTGAACGATTGTCACAGCCTCTCAGCCAGTCAGCCAGTCAGTCAGTCAGTCAGTCGATCTGTCGGTCAATCGGTCGGTCGGTCGATCGGTCGGTCTGTCGGTCGGTCTGTCGGTCAGTCAGTTGACGAGGCTTCCTTTCAGTCTTTCCATCGTTCTATCTGTATTTGTACCATTCATTTTCATTCATTTAGCTAATTAGCTAATATTTCTCTGTTTATACCAGTCAGCCTATCAGTCATTCTTTCTGAAAATATGCTAGTGACACATATTCATACAATCATTCATTCATTTTTACAGCAAATCATTCGGTTAATTAGCCTGCTTTTATGCTACTCAGGCTGTCATTCTGTAAGTGTGCGAGTAATTATTTAATATAATTAGTCGGTCTGTGACGTATACAGAGTTTTGGTGGAGAAACCTGAGGGAAGGCTACCACTTGGGAGATCCAGGCATAGATGGGAGGGTAATATTAAGATGGATCTTCAGGAAGTAGGGTTTGGGGGTATGGACTGGATCGAGCTGGCTTAGGATAAGGACAGGTAGCGGACACTTGTGAATGCGGTAAAGGACCTTCGGGTTCCCTAAATGTGGGGTATTTCTTGATTAGCTGAGAACCGGCCAGTTTCTCAGGAAGGACTCTGCTCCATGGAGTAAGTAAGTAAATAAGTCATTAGCCAGTCTGTGTACATTTCAGTCAGTCAGTCAGTCATTCAGTCATTCAGGACGCTTGAACTAGAACAGAAGTTTAATTGGTGACTGGGCAGTGTAGAAACTTGTTACAAGGTTGGTGTCATCATGGTCCACCAACTGTACTGTATTGATCTGCTGACAGCGTGATGGCAGAAGCAGAGTGACATTTTAACTCCTTATCGTCTGACTTTAAAAAATCTTCTACCTCCTCCTCCCCACCACACTTTAAGAACTTCTGGGCAAACAACATCAATACCATGCACAAGCAGACGACAAAACTTTAAGGAATTGTACCAAAATAATTTTGAATTACCATGCATTTTATACTTCCGTAGGTATTGCCAGACCACTTCCAGTTGTCAGTTCAAGTTTCTGCTCCTTGTTTAATTTTCGAACATTAATATTACAGACCCCAATGGAAGTTTTTGAAAACTTAGTATGAATATCATACCATAGGAGGCGAACTTGTCCTGTACACAATAGGTTTTAATCAACATACCAACATGGCGATCGAGCAAAATTTTGAGACGGTAAGTTGATGAATCCGATGTAATTAAAAAAAAACACGGTTTTAAGTAGACAGAGCAAAACAGCCACCATGTAAAATATTTTGATTGATGAGTCATTGAAAACACAAGAAAAATTTGAATCGTCAATTTTAAGGATAGGGTGTAGACATTACAACAGCTGTTGCATGATACTTTTGTTGCTTATCGGCTCACCTTACAAATGTATAGCAATATCTGCAGTCACACACAACTCACTCTTTTGCGAATGGTTTTTATGAGGCGAATAAGTTCCGATCTCACGCATAGGTTATCATCAGGCCATTGTAAAAGAACAGGAATGCACACAGAAACTCAGTGCAGTTTCTGTATGCATTCTTGTTCTTGAACAGGGACCGGATGATGACCTATACGTGAGGTCGAAACTTATTCGCCAGATAAAATACATTCGAAAAAGAGTGAATTGTGTGTGACTGGAGACATCGTTGTGCATTGAGTGTCACCCGAACGGGGGTGTTTCATATAAAGAGTCTCTTTACTCTAGTGCTTGTAATATGCAATTCTGCAACAGAAGTCTTATATTCGATGCATACCTCTTCTGAATATACACGTATCTATGTTTCTTTTTGTTTTGGGCGCGACAACTCCCAGTGGGCCAGGACCTCCTCATTCACGAGGTTTCTAGGTCACACACAACGACGCACCACAGTCGGTAGGACTCCTTTGGACGAGTGATCAGCTCATCGCAGAGACCTCTACCTGATAACACACAACACTCACAACAAACATCCATGCCCCCGGTGATATTCGAACCCACTATCTCAGCAGACGAGCGGCTGCAGACCTACACCTGGAATATTTCTATGTACAAGAGGAAAATATTTTATCAACTGAAGAGTACTAATTTAAAGAAGTAAAATACAGTAAAATTTATATATTTGACTGTTCAATAATTAAACCTACAGAACCGCAATATTCAGCAGGCAAATGAGTTATTTTGTTCCTGGATACTCGCCATGAATACGCTAAAATTTCAGGGGGGGGGGGAGGCGGTGTGAGGGGAAATTCTCCTCTTCTTCTCTTCACATTCCCAGAACTTTTACGAAACAAACGATCGTTACATGCATTTTTCTGCAACCCAATGTGGCATTTAAGCTTGAATCCAAAGGTTAGTTAATCTGGTTAATGAGTTGACAATTTTAAAACAAGTAACACGAGAATATGTCTCCAAATTGCATCTCACATACAGTTATTAAACCCAAAATAAACAATTCTAAATTAACTTCTTAGCATATCATTAAATTGGTATGTTACTGGCTTTAAAAAACACCTTAAGACCTTACCTAATGAAACTGGTCGCGATACGAAGCCCAATGACACCACAAGAGAGTTTTATAGTTAATTTAAAGTGAATTTTATATCGGAAAAGAAAAACGAAGGAGAAAAGTTTAAAAAATGTGTTCTGTGGCTGCTAACATCGAAATATTCATTTATGGCTTATTTACGACTCTTTGTGTTGCGTCAATTGAAGGATAAATACCAAATTATGATTTGGGAATGAATCTGAAGGAAGCTATTGTGTCCTAACTGAAGCGTAGTCCAGTATGAGGAAAACGACGAAAGACTTCAGTAAATTTGGTTGGGGTCTCATTAGGGATTCATATCGGAAAATTTCGCAATACAAGTCCACGGCATTTCTGTTACCACACCCTGCTGAGCAACACAGAGAATGACAACTGTAATTTGCTGTTTTTTTGACGCAATATAAGCTCGAACTATACTTGGGAAAATATTTCGGCGCTATATACATATATAGACTGTTTAGTTGGAAGTGAACCTTGGACATTCAGCACAAGGGAAGAATATAGTAGGAAAATGTTTGAGAATAAGGTGCTGGGAGAATATTTCTTCTTAGGCTAGAGAAACTACAACGAGATTAAAGGAGACAGAAATGAAGAGCTTCACCAAATATTATGATGATACAGAAATAAAGGAGAATAAGATGGAGACGATAAGCACGTAAGGGGCGGATGAGAATTGAATACAAAATGACGGAATAACCAACCCTATGAAGCAGCGTCCCTCTTGCAAAGCCAATAGTTGTTCAGCCAGTCACGATATTTCCCTCACAATACAGAACTCGATTTTTATCAACGTTTTCACTAGAGCGCGCAACTCGGTCTTATTCGGAGACGTATCCAGTCAACACCATGAGGTAACATGTTTTTAAGACATATTTTACATTACATTCATATCTATACTTAGAACTTCCAAGCTGCCCATTTCCTTCAAGTATTCAAACAAAAAACCAGAATGAAATTCTCTTCTCTTCCACGAAAGCAAATGACTTGTCTCTCTTACCTTCTTTGATCCTATTGTCCTGATATTGTTTGGTTAGCAGTAAAATTCACAAAGTTCCACAACACGTCGTATTCTTCTCCATTGCTGATCCAAATGTTTTTTTTTCAGTTCCATACTCCCTACCAGCTCCAGTTTGCATTATTTCTTTTACTATGAGAGACCAAGTATTACACAAGTATACAATAATGGAAATTTTACAGTTTCGTCTCTATTAATCTTTACGTTCTTAGGTAGCAGACATGAAGAGGACAGACTCTAGCAGCCATTCCCTGAATTTAAACTGCTCTTCATACGTCAAGGTTTCTCAAAAATATTTGAAAGTTGTTACATTTTCAAAGTCTGAATTATGTAAGCAATATTTATGATGTGAATTTTCCGTTATGTTGAAGAAACATAAACATGTGATTATTTTCTTATTATTATCGACTGATATAACATGTGTGATTTCCTTTATAATATTTGCGGTTTCGCACATTAAACTACCATTATCAACGTCAAAACAAAGACTTGCGTGTCCCTTTTTCTTTAAAACTTCATAGTAAAGGTAAAGCAATCAAATTACATGCCTGGACAGGTCCTGAGGGTTTCAGAAGTTTGAGGTTCCCGGATTTCATAACAATCGGCGCATGTAATTGGAAAGGTTGGCAGCCTTACGCACTGGCCGCCTTTACTCCCCAGAAAATGTTCCTGGTACTCATTTCTTTTAGAGACTGGGTCAACCCCAGATCCATAATGCGGCCGGAAGGATTATGTTAATGAAAAATTCCAATGAAAACATCGGGAATCGAACCCGCGACCTTCCGCCTTGTAGCGCAGTGCCTCAATCAACTGCGCCACCGCGTACCCCGAAACTTCGTAGTGGTATATACTAATTAAGCAAAGTTTAAGAGCATTGGAAATAAAACTTCTCAATTTTTGCACCCATTCTGAACATGAAAAGCGTAAAAAAAATTACGTGAACTAACACACTAGAAGTTTTATTCAAACATTTTTGAAACTGGCCTAAGGTTTTTCGTGGTTATATCAAGCTCAATGAAAGTGTTCTACAAAACTTCCCTATTAAATGATTCATAGAATCCATTTAACTCCACCAATGGCCGATAAACTGTCCCCATTGCATTCCCCCATTTTCCTCAACATTTGAAGGATAGAAATTATGAGACGAGGCATGCCGGAACACATTTCTATAGTGGTCACCAGCAAAACTCGGCTCTCCCAAAACTAGTATTCGTTGCAGACGTTAGAGTACAGGAACTGGTAAAGGACGACAACCCACACAGTCGAATGGGCTGTGTTTGCTACAGCTCTCATCCTCCATGTGCCTCTTCGCGCTGTACAGCAATATTGCCCGTATTATGTCTTCATGCTTTGGTGACCGGATTGTCCTTCGAATATCGCATATGTCCATCTTGTCATAAAGCAGTGGTTCTCAAAGTGGGCCGTATGCCCCCCCCCCAGGGGGCCAAACCAACTTTCTAAGGGGCCTTAAGAGAATGACAGAAAATTAAAAAGCCACATTGACTTTTGAGCGGGCCATCGAAAGTTCCCTAATTGAATAAAATATTTCCATCTTAAGTATATTGAACCGTGCATCGTTGTGATAGTTGAAACATAAGAGCCCAACTTGTTATCACTAGTTATTAAGTTTCATTTCACGTCTTCTATGCTAAACATGTTTCGGACATTAATACATCCATCATCAGGAGCCTGCGACTTTTCTATTGGATCACCACATCGGTCGTGTGTTCTTGTTTCGATGTGTGTTGGAGTTTCGGTGTGGCTGGGTTGGGTTGTTATCCGGGTAGCAGGCTGAAGCCACGACAGATGATAAATTATTTTAGTCTACGACAGCATACAATATATGGGAATTCACCAACAACTCAAAATTAAATTTGCGAAAAAATTAAAAACACATTAATTTCGGGGATACTTGCAACTTTTCGGTTGAGCACTTAATAGATGTCACCGTAAAGCTTAATATATAATAAATAAGTAAAGAGATACAAAATCTAAATTAATTAAATTTGGGCAAAGGTCTCTTGGTGGAACCACGGAGATCTACAGTGTTGTTTTTACTGCGTGAGCTATTCCAAGAAACTTAACAATTTTACGAAAGTCGTACCATCTCCATTCGCTCTGGTTTGAGGCTGTTAGTGATCGTTGTCATTCTGCTGCTTTCTTGAACGTATCTGCCCAGTGGGTCTTCAGTTTCCCGGTTCCCGTTTTGCCTGTTCTTACGTCCCACATTGATGTAGCATGTGCTTCTCTGCGCTGGTCCATTATTGCCACATGGCCTCCCCATCTCCACTTCAGACTGTGAGCCAATGCTGCGAGGTCCTTCAAGTCGGTTCTCTTCTGTATGTCAGCATTCATAAGAATAATTTTGCCTTTCATTTCAAATGTTTGTGAATCTAGGCCTCACCACTTTAAGAGACGGTGAAGAACGAATATTTATTTTGGACAGGAACCTAAGAGAGTTGTCTGGATTTCAAAGGAGGAAGAAACATGTAGCTGGAGAAAATTACACAATTAGGAAGTTTATGATTTATGCTTCTGGTATGGAAGTGAAGCTTACTTCATGAACTTAATTTAAGGCGATGGACTACTGACACGTACTCCATCACCAAAATTAAAGCAGCCGTTTTTGTTTACAATTAAAGAAGTTTTATTGCACCTGGATCAATACAAAATTGCCAATTCTTTAATTATAAACACGACACTTGAACAATTTTAATAAAACAAAAGTACTAACCGGCATTGCGCTGGAAAAAACTTTAATAAGATAAAAAATTCCTTAACGCCTATGCAGATGTTTGCATAGATTGTACATGAAGGCACAAAAAAAGAGTTAAAATGTTTCTACTGAGGGTGGGTTTTAATAATCTTTAGCAGAAAATAATATTTCATATAAAAATGGTTACCTTTAGATAAAACAGGCTATCAATAAATGTCATACAATATGTTTATTGAACATGTTAATCCGTAAAAAATCTAAAATGAGCCAAGCGCACAAAGAATTCAACTACTGCTTGTATCCAAGGGGCGAAAAACAAGCACATTGGCGTGTGTCTGGAGTAAGATATGTTGTTACGTTTGTCACGCTTCTACATTACTCTACAATGTTGAAAAGATAATATTAAAAATCTCACGTAAAAAGGCTTGTCATGTAATAAGGAATTTTAATTTAGTAACCTTATTTCAAACATATGAAAAAATAATCAAGAAATATTTGGTGGCGTCCTTGAACACTGACAAAGGAGAAGTATTGAGAGGAGTTCAATGACCCGAAACGGGGAGATCCAGGGGTTGTCTGACTTCATACGTTTATTACGCAACTTCGGAATTGGAGAATGAGTTACATAAGCTGGTCGCATTTTGGTTTACATGACTTCCGTCAAAACTGTATACAGTTGTCTCTAATCTATTTGTTTTTATTTACGCGCGGTTTGAAATCCCACGGAGGTCTCGATGAAAGTTCAGATGTAATAGGAAGTTACACTGCGTCGCTTGTTGTATGGTTTCTCGTTTTGAGTACATAATAATGAAGGTGAAGGCGCTGTGGTCCTTCGAAACGTCTGTAGCCATTTAACGGTCAAACTGGTGTAACATCCCAGAAGTACTGAACCCTCCATTATCTTCATGTTTACACCGTGCATCCATAACATTCAAACACTTTATTATACAACTAATGCACCATTATATAATTCGTAGATACAATTAAAATTATAAAATATTTTAAAAGTGTTCCGACATGTTTCGGATCACAGAGGATCCATCATCAGGAAGCTTTGTGCAGTGCTTGGTTAAAATTGTAAAAAAGGCTGTATCATTTCCATTGACATGCACGTAGTCGGTGTTATGGCATCATAATGTGACCCGGTAGGCGTGTGCATAGTTCACTGCCTCCCTATACAGTGAACTACACACACGCACAACGGGTCAGAATATGCTGCCATAACACCGACCTTGTCCATGTCAACGGACACGATAGAATCATTCTTGTAATTTTAGCCAGGCACTGTACAAAGCACCCTGATGATGGATCCTCTGTGATCCGAAACATGTCGGAGCACTTTTAAATATTTTATAATTTTAATTTATCTACGAATTATATATTGGTGCATCGGTTGGATAATAAAGTGTTTGACCCCTCCATTATTCGAATTTTTAGTCAACGCCTCAGTTGTCTGAAAAAACGATTTGTTTTTGCAATGAATGTTGGACCTATACTTTTAGCTAATATAAACTGCAATAAATCGCACTGGGAAAGAATTTCACCTACTAAACTACACTTTTAATTTTTTTATATCCATTACGTATTATTTTCCTATTGGATTTACCACAATTTCTGGGCACCCCAATTTCTATTTGTCGATTCCTATATTGTTACGTAACTGCAGGCAGCTTTCAGTTTAAAATAATTCTCATGACACTTGGAAAGAAATGCTGATTATTGAAATACAAATTACAGATCCGGTAGGGCAAATTACTATTAAATTGTTGGAAGAGAACCGTGCCTTGTGTTAGAAAGTTTTCTTTACCGGTAACATTTAAAATATTCAAACTGTCTAGGAATTTCAACTGCCACTAAATATATCAAACATAACCGTGTACTTGTGTTCATTGAGCTTTGAACTGGGTTTTATTGATTGCGAATACAAGCCAGCAAGACGACTTAAGATTATTCAATATTTATAAAACTACTCTTGCAGCAAGAGTCCTTCGTGTCTTTTATTTCACTATTTCTTGTTATTTTGACTACAAGCTTTTGCATGAGGAATGACATGGATATTACGAAACAAATCACTGGACTAGAAATTTCGTTACATCACAAATTCTGACCCTCTTTCTCTCTTTCTTTTTCATTTACACATTCGTCCATTTGCTATGTCACTTGATCAAGATTCGATCCCGGACCTGACAAATAGAAATAAGTATTATTGCTAATACACATCATTATTTAAGGAATGAGCTATCGATTTATTGGGTTTTGGTTTAATGACTGGTGTTGTTTCGGTTACAGACATGATTTAATGACGAATCGTTTTGGGTGAATACAAATTGTGAATAGATAAATATTGTGATGCAGTTAGTTGCAGCTTATTTCGAGACTATGTGACAAGGCTCGCCTTGTTTGGCACAAAAAATACGAATAAGGCTGTTCCGGATAGGAGGAGGAGATTTCGAACGCAAACATACGGAATAAAAGCGCAAGGTTTTGCACAACAGTATTTTTATTATTTTTAACGTATTAGTGGCAAGTTTCGATCAGTAGGCCATCATTAGGACATCTTCACATGGAATTTAAAACAGGTAACGTTTAGTGCACATTAAATTCTTTATTTTTGACGTTCAAGTGACCGTGCATCATGATAATTCTTATAATAAAACCAACTAGATGCACTAATTTCTCAAATCTATTTTTGGAATAAAACTCTACGTGTTTCGGACAGTTCCTCTGTCCATCATCAGGAGCTTTTCACTGTAAACACAGCAATGGTATATGTCAGCAAATATATACCATTGCTGTGTGTACAGTGAAAAACTCCTGATGATGGACAGAGGAACTGTCCGAAACACGTAGAGTTTTATTCCAAAAATAAATTTTAGAAATTTGAACATCTAGTTGGTTTTATTATAAGAATTAAATTCAATGTCGTATGGGCCCCATAAAACTTACAACAGCATTAAATTTCTGTTAAAACAATTGTTATATTGCCTGTGACAAATTAAGAGTTGTGAAGAGCCTATTTTATCACAGGCAATATAACGATTATTTTAACAGAATTTTAATACTGTTACGACATTGAATTTAACGTGCACTACACGTAACCAGTTTTAAATTTCATGTAAAAATGACCTGATAATGGTCTAATAACCGAAACGTGTCGCCAATAAGTTAAATATAATAAAATATTCTTATGCGTATTGGACCGTGCATCATCTTGATATTTGAATAAAGGTTGACCAACTAGATGACACTTGCTTTATTATATATTGCTCAACATGTTTCAGACGTTAATACGTCCATCTTCA
>Ga0136643_10012637_pt1 | contig 12582 bp, 6 predicted proteins | sample TergutLab28metaG_FD_96883 | JGI IMG/M metagenome (GOLD analysis project Ga0136643, IMG submission 96883) | Labiotermes labralis P1 segment gut microbial communities from Petit-Saut dam, French Guiana - Lab288 P1 (version 3) (version 3) | ecosystem: Host-associated > Arthropoda: Insects >...
GTATAGGGTCTGGGGGGGAACCGGAGGGAAAGAGACCACTGGGGAGACCTAGGCGTAGATGGGTGGATAATATTAGGATGGATCTCAAGGCGGTGGGAAGTGGGTATATGGACTGGATTGGGCGGGCCCAGGATAGAGACAGGTGGCGGATGCTTGTGAGTGCGGTAACGAACCTTTCTTGTTCCGTGAAATGCGGGGAATTTCTTGACTAGCTGCAAACCAGTTAGCTTCTCAAGAAGGACTGGACTCTGCACCATGGAGTAAGTAAGTAAGTAAATATATATATTAGTTTTCGCATATTGCTCTTATTGACTGACGACCTTCGTACATTTTTCTGAAAATTCTTGTATACTTTCATACACGATATAATGTCCTGCCAAAATACTTAACGAAATTACATGATATAATGTATTACATGTCATATCTGCGTCATAAAGATCGTGTTAATATTCGAACACATTCCAGTTAACACAGCTCATATACATGTTAGAACACACTAACCTTTGTATTGTTGCCTCTTTGTATTTTCGGCTGATTGAAAAGTAGCTAACCATTTGCAAAATTAATGCACTATAAAAGGTTTTCCTTTGTACCAGTCTTCGTTTTGTTCTCGGATTGAGACCACTGAAATTAGTAGAGTGATGTTCACATAAAGGGAGCATTGTGGGAGAGGCAGTTGTGTCACATGATTTCCACAGCACCGAGAGGGAAAACCTGAGTCCCGAGAGAGTTTTCACCGGCACATAGTTTAAGAGTCAGTAAAATAAAATAGACCGTCATACTTTCCTTATATACATCAGCTTTAGAATGACTTCAATTGTACTGAAGAATGGTGGTTTTATAACCCGCGTGAGGACAAAGAGATATGCATTGCCTTATGAATTAAAACTCCCACGGAAACTGCAGTTCTCTCACATGTGGGATACACTAGAAATATTCTAGTCCAGTTTTGGTTATGTACTAAAGAATTTCATTTCCCTAATATGTATTGTAGGCTGACCACTGGGGAGACCTAGGCGTAGATGGGTGAATAATATTAGGGTGGATATCCAGGAGGTGGGATGTGGGTATATGGACTGGATGGGGCTGGCCCAGGATAGAGACAGGTGGCGGACGCTTGTGAGTGCGGTAATGAACATTCGGGTTCCGTGAAATGGGGGGAATTTCTTGACTAGCTGCAAACCAGTTAACTTCTCAAGAAGGACTCTGCACCCTGGAGTAAGTAAGTAAGTATTGTAGGCTACTTGAAATGGACAATAAATATATTATCCTACCGAAATGCTATTCACACTTCTTCCCTTATTAGTTGAAATGTATGATATTAAAATGACCATCAACAAGCTTGGCCTCAGAAAATAAAGAATAGATTTTGTTATTACAGCACACATTGAAAATGCAGTATGAATAATTCTGCTTTTTATGGACACATTCCTACTTAATCTGACGCTGAAAATGAACTTCGAATTGTACCATACCCCTTGTGTAATAAAAACTACTAAGTGGGTTTTAAGTCAATAACACAACTAATGTTTCGTTAGATATTATATTCTAGGTCAAAAAGACTACATGTTTTGGCTGGTAGTGGCCATCATCAGGTCTGTGTCGTTCGACACACTTAAGAGTACTTTATACAATTGTGTGTTGGCTTGTTTGATGAGGAGATCTCAACATCATGGCCTTTGACTTCCTCAGCTTTTTGATATTATATGACTATACCTTTAGGTTAATTGAGTGGCTTACCCACACACCTTATATAGATATATCAGACTCAAAAAAAATGCCATGATGTTGAGATCTCCTCATCAAACAAGCCAACACACAATTGTATAAAGTACTCTTAAGTGTGTCGAATGACAAAGACCTGATGATGGCCACTACCGGTCGAAACATGTAGTCTTTTTGACCTAGAATATAATATCTAACTAAACATTAGTTGTGTTATTGACTTCAAACCCACTTAATAGCTGAAAATGAAATTATGACCTGTCATTAAAACGGCTTAGTACATAAAAAGTGTACGCGTGACATAAACACAAAGCTTCTATGAAGACCTTACAAATTATTGCAACAGTTTTCAGTACAATGACTGCTTAACAAATACAAGGAAAAATTCTGAATTATCATTGTGTTGTCTGAAAAGCTTGTATACAGATAGCTGGTTCTCCCATAAATGTGTACCAAAAGCAATAAGAAACTCAGAAGCTCAAAGAAGGCATTCAGGTAACAGCTTCGTTATTAAACACCTTGACAGCTCTGACATATCCTGCACCGTAAAAAGGGATATAAGCATAAGAAAAATTAGACAATGTTAAAAATGCAGTTCATATCTATGCTTTTCTGGGATCTTACGCAGTGCAGATTGGCAGAGTTTATTACCTGCGTTTCGGGACAACATATCGTTCCCATTTTCAAGGCACAAGCAGTAAATACTTCGTGACCCTTGAAGAAAGGATCGATAGGTTGTCCCGCAACGTCGGTAACAAACTATCATCATACTCTGCGTAAAATCCTAGAAGAGCGCGGAGTGCCATTTACACCAGAGCGAAAGGCTGCAATCAGCAAAAGGGCCCTCTCTGTATCATAAACGTGTAAGTTTGAATGCAAGTAAAGTTGTTTCTGGGCTACAAAAGTTTGAGTGTGCGTAAAGTTCGAACCATTTTTAATCTCAACATTCGTGGTCAGCTTTACCCCTGGGAAAAGGAACTCTTACACACTGATTAGAAGGCTGAGTGGGTTGGGACCCCACGGCCAGAACGGGTGTTGTGATAAGGAAGGAAATCCCTACGCTGGACGAGAATACAATCCTCGTCGTGCAGTTTGTACCTTCTCCGATCTACTCCGGCTCATGTGCGACTTGTAAACAGTTGAAAGTTATGTAATCTGCTTTCAGTGACGCTTTGTACACACAGGGTGTGGATTTTGTTTCTACAGCAGTTTCAAGAATTTTCTACAAAGCGTACCCTTAAATCATAAACAATAATGCAGTCAAAGAAGCACTGTGATTTTCGACTTTTATTCATATAAAGGTGTTATTACAGCAGTTTGAGTTCCTCTTAATTTTAGTATCCATCGAAAGTCTGAATTCATCCACGCATCTAAATCAAAAAAATTTCAGAATTATTTTTAGAGATTAAGAGGCGCAACATACATGATAAATGGGAAAACGGAAATTCAAGGTCGCTATTTATTAACCAACATTTATGCACCTTACGGTCTATACTTAATCATATATTGGACACTGCTCCGTCGCTATTCGGTGTCTACTGACACCATCTTCATAAAGGACCGTCAATTGTAAATTCTTCAAAACATATCAAACGATTACAAGAACAAAGTGTCGCGAACATCTTACAGTTAGACGGCAGCTCTCTGACGATGGTGTCAGTAGACATCAAAACGCGTCGAAGCAGTAACTAATATACGATTAATATACATAGTGTGGTGCAAAAGCCTTGGAGAATAAATGGAGACACGAGAGTGATGCACGGTACGTAGGATATTAAGATGAAACAGCAATGTGTTCATTACTTCTAAGAGATCCAGTTTTCCAGCAGAAGATTGTTTACTCCATTGGTACACGAAACATTCTTTTTATTTCCCGAAAATCAAAATCCAAACTCCACGTCTCTTTACCTGCCAACCCTAAACCAAGAGTTCGTTCAAAAGCATCCAAAACCAAGTTAATGGCACAGCACGCTCAAGAAGGCCCTGATTTATTCGGAAGTAACAAGATTTTGGTGACAGAGGTAGGAGGGCCTGAACATCTTCAAAATGACCCACACATCCATTACAATTTTATTCAATGAACATCGGCAACACAGTAAAACACATACTCCAACTTGGAGTAGGCTCGACGTGTATCTTCCAAAGGAGTTCTGTGAGATTCTGCACAGCCGGTTGGCCGTCAATATAATTTATGTCTGACTATAAATATCACACTTCACAGAACTCAGGAATTATTTCTATTCCTATTTCGTAAAATGACAGTACAAATATTCTTCAAAATTTTCAATATCTAACAATATTGTATTTCTTTTTAAGATACGCGAGGCAGCCAACGGGACAAAATCTGCGATAAGTGTGATAAAAGAAATGTGAAACAGACTGTACGTACAGCCACTTTCACTGGGGTGTTCTATTAAGCTAAAATGGTAGGACATATTTTACATCATATACTTACAACGTTACATTCTAACGTACACACATATTATCACATACATGCGAGTTATCGGACTCTTGTCATATTATGTAACCAAGCGAAATCTCTCAGAACTAATGGTTGGCTACACATCTGCATTATCTGATGAGTACTTTGTAGTACCAAACACCCTTCCGCGCCCTGCAGAACGTATCAATTCAAAGCTTACAGAGGGATGGGTTAGATAGAATAGAGACGGAAAAGGGTTTAGAGGTCTATATGAGGCTTCCGCCGGTGTAAATGACACCATTAGTGCTTCTCGTCTACCATCTAACCCGTTTTCTACTTTCTCCCTACTCTCAACTATCACCCCCTCATGAATCCGGACGTTCTAGATTGAAATTAGGATAAAGAGGGGTTGGGGTTAGAGGGGCCAATTCAAATTTGAAATCCGTACACTGCATTCTTTATTTAAGTAGATCCCTTCACCATACCTTTTTCTATTACAGTCTGTAATTAACTGCATACATACTGTGTTTGTAAAGATAAGTAGACATTATATTTCAGTGCTACTGTCCTTTCCACTTAAATTATCCCTAGAGAATTCATCGGTTCGTTCCGGTGACATCTGTGCTCTTAGGCAACAAAAGGAAATTACACTCATTTTACCAAAGATCTGATACAAGAGGGGAGAATAAAATTCTTTGTCCCATGCTAAATGGGATAGAGTTACCACACTCCAAACGCTATAGCCTTTTTTCTATTGGCCTGTGATGACATGTAGATTCTCTTATCGTAATAATTTACACATTTTTTAGGGAAGAGTGGACAGTACACACGTACAAAACTGAAACCCGCAGACCATATTTTTTGGTTCGCCAATTGGTTGTTGTTGTTGCTCTTGTCTTTCAGAACAGCAATTTTGGTGTTGGCCTATTTCACTAGAATAGTCGTGTGATATGGAATTCACAAGCGCAAGTTATGGATTTCTCTCACACACATATGTATATCCAACCATCTTTAACAAAGCGAACCTGTTACATCACTGAGTGATGACACCTACGGGTATGTTCACAAGCTACTGTTTTGAGAAATTAGGCATTCCAAACAAAAGCCGAGTACATGACGCATCTACAAACACAGGCAAAGTTAATTACCAACGGCGCCCTCAAAATATCAAGGTGGATAATTATTAGCAACATGAAGTCGTAGTTCAGTTGTTACATTAGTGTCAAGTGGTTTGTAATAGTTTAGCAACACTTCCCGACAACGCCACTTCTTTAGCCGAAATAAATGGCATGTTTCGAGCATCGTTGAAAATGCTGCCTATTTGAGATCGACATTTTGTGAGTTGCCATCGATACATAAGCATATCAGAGTGAAATTTTCTGTGACAATTGCCGCAAATGAACAAGAAAGACGAGCATATCGGCATACAGTCAACATCCTTCCAGTCTCACGGCCGGCAAAGCGTTCAGAATCTTCGGTGTAAATAATTTTTTATAATAGTATAAACAGCCAACTAGACGCAAAAATAATAATTTTATTAAAAATTTCAATCAGCCCGAAACATGTTGGGTTGATTGAAATTATTAATAAAATTATTATTGTTGCATCTAGTTGGCTGTTTATATTATTATATCAGTGATGCACGGTCACACAAACGTACTTTTCTTTTATATTAAAATCGAGCATTTTCACTACTGCGTATTTCGTTTCTACTTAACTTTTGTCTTACAACTTCAGCCAGAAAAATATTCGAATTTAATAAATGTGCTCAACTTGTCATGTCATGTTACTAGGTCACTGGCTTAAAGACGGACATAAACTGCCTCCACAGATGGGAGATTTTTTACTATTTCACAAAGGAAGCATAACAACGAAAAAAGTTAAAGATTTTGTGCACTGGCAGAGGGTATTTGATATATATATGGCACAAAGACCGAACTAAACAACACCTTTTCAAGGACTTCTGTTAAAATTAAAATAAGCAGACTTTCAAATACAGTTGTCATGCAATTCGGAGCTTCGGTCATATTCAGTTGCTTTTAAACCTACGTCACACAGGGCCATAAAGGAGCCCTTCCACATAGCTAATAACCTTCAACATAAATTGTTTTAAATTCGACGTAAGAAAAAGTCTCTCTTCCTTTCGCCTTTTCCATTTTTAAATAAGCTCGATGAACTGCAAAATCCCCATTCCCTGTCTTATTCCTTACAACAAATCTACAAACATCTGCCGCCATCTTTTTTTTTATCATTATCGTCGTCGTCACTACAGTCATCGTTTGAAGTGACAGGTTTATTTTTGGATCGATTATGACAAAAGTTTGAATGAGACAGTGGGTCCATTTTTACAAGAAGCAGACTTTATGAAATAACAATGTGGAGCCTGGTTGCGGCTTATGACGACGCTTCTATGAAAATAGAGCGAGGGGGGGGGGGGCACAGGGACATACAAAATAATTATCTAGGTTTAACAAACCTTGGCTGCGAAAGGGACATCATAGAAATATCTCCATTCTTCGTAGTCACAGTTCTCTTTTAGAAACAGAAAGAAAGAGAATAATAAAGTGGGAAAGGGTGAAGGTTACAGGCAGACATGAACGAATTAACTTATAGAGCACGAGTAAAGGAAGTAGTTGCTACAAAACACACATATGATGAATCATGGTAGCTAAATTAACTGTAACGTGTTACAGCGGCCCACTCGAACAACACTCCTATCGTCTGCATAGACTCGTGTTCATGTGACTAACAGATACGCTTAGAATACTCTGGAGTTCACGAAGACCTTAGCGAAATGGAATTGAAAGAGTTCCCCCTGACCACCGTCCTGGATATATGTGGAGACCATTTGCTCCAAGATGTCATTTTTATTTAGCCAGCAAAGAACTGTAGCCATCCAAGTTGTCCAAGATAAGGCTAGCTTTTGTGACGTAGAAAATTCTAGAGGAATCACAGAGGTATTAAGATAATAACAGCGTACGGATTAGGGTTTACAGAACAAGAGACCAGTCCTGAGTAACTCAACTGTTTTTGTGTCCAGGGTTTGCTGTTTCTGTGACTTGTAGATTGTGGAGGGATTGTGGAAGACGCGATGTGATTCAGAGCACAAATCTCTCACATACAGAGAAAGCTATTCGATTAAATTAGTGAAGATAAACCGAGATGTGCACGATTACTTCGATTTTCCGTCGCTTTTTTCATAATCCGTAACAACCAGGTTTCTCAAAATTCTGGAAAAAAAAAAACTAGAGTATGAATGTTAGGACATTACGCCAAAATATTATTACAACTTTAGGATTTTGAGATACATTTATATATATATATATATATATATATATATATGTGTGTGTGTGTGTGTGTGTGTGTGTGTGACTTTCTTATGTGTCTTTGCAACCATAAACTCACAAAAGTGTGGATAAGAATATTATTCATTTCTCACACAACGCTTTGTTCCTACTTTAGCTATCTCAAGATGAAAGAGAATAAAACAAACGAAAAGAGTGCACGTACAACGTTTTATAAGGGACAGCAGAACTTAGCTCCACGCATTCTTAACCTCGGCACCAGACGAAGGTCAGCTTCACTAGCCGGCCGCTTTATATCCCGAGAAGCAGAACCTGGTACTCTTTGGATAGAAAGCTTGGGTGGGTCCCAGAACCGATCTGAGAGTCCTCGAATGCATGAACATCACTTTTCCCTGCCAGAAAACAAATCCTAAATTCCATTTCCTGAGAAATATACGAAAAGAACGATAAAAAGAAATAGTTAATATTTCATTCTTCTTACTTTTACAGTAGAAAATATAAACTATTTAATTTTTTTTTCTTTCCCGGTTACTTGGCTATTAGGACTAAACGGACAGAACTACGTAGCAACTCAACTAAAGTACGGAATTAAAACCCATACCATCAACGGTATAAATAAAGTATAGGAAAATAACTACCTATCTAACTAACGGACGCAAGCGCTAGAAAGCAGAAAGCCAGTAATAGTAAAATCACTGTCTCTGAAGACATAATATGGTCCTGAATCACCTCATTCAATTTTATATCCTAGATACATTTGAGTAAATTTTAGTGTCGCCATCATTCTTATGTCTTGTACTGAGTGTTTGGACAAACCGCATTTAATACAAATGTCCCAATAATTCTTGTTGGCTGCCTCTCTTTCCTTTGCCTGCTGATCAACAGATTCAGTTGATGTAACGTCCATGATGTAACTGCTAAAATATTACAACGCAAGCACATACAACGAAAGGACCTGATGATGTACCTCCCCCAACCCCTAACTCTCAGTGATTTTCAACAGCCATGGACTCCCTTCAGCAACTCCATGGCAATACCACACACTGCTCAGTTACACACATAATGATGATTATGATGAATGATAAAGTAATTATAATAATTTTTCCAAGCTTTGCCTATCGAAAGTGAAACTTCGGGTCTTGAACTCTAACCCTGACTTTATGGAGGAAATACAATAGGGTTTAAAAGAAACAAGCAAATTCCTTCTTTGAAGTGACAATGCAGTGTTAACACGTGAAATAACGCGTGAGTTAAAGCCGCATAAAAACAACAGACGATAGCTATTGGATAAGCTAGAATAGTATGCTATGGGGTGTCTGCCGGGCAGCCATGGTTTGGGGTGTCTACTGGATAACCGTGGTTTGTGGTATCTCCTGGATAACCGTGGTTTGGGGATGTCTACTGGATAACCGTGGTTTGGGGGTGTCTACTGGATAACTGGTTTGGGGGTGTCTACCGGACGGCCATGGTTTGGGGTATCTACCGGACAGCCATGGTTCGGGTGTGTACTGGATAACCGCGGTTTGGGGGTGTCTACTGGATAACTATGGTTTGGGGGTGTCTACCGGACAACCATGGTTTGGGGGTGTCTGTATGATAACCATGTTTCGGGGTGTCTACCAGAGAACCATAGTTCGGGGTGTCTACTGGATAATCCTGGTTCGATTCTCGGCAGGGTCACCGTTAGCTTTAGACCGACTTTAAGGTCCTCTGATCCTCCCGCCCCGTAATGGGCGTTTTGCGTTGTTGTAAAGCGACCGCAATGTGACTGTGGCCGCTTTCCTTGATCTAATGTCAAAATCAAGAATTCGTGGAGCCACAGGCCCTCTATCACTTACCGTCACGTCTTCACGCCGTCTGCATACTTAAGCACAGAGACAACTTCGCATTTTTGTAAATCTTTAAACACAAACAGGTAAAACTCGAATTGTGTACGTTTTAAAATTGTGACGAAATCAAACAAACATGCTTTGCAGACCCCAAAACCCAGTGTGTATAGTTTTGGTCTCTATGAATAGACACAAAGGAAACTCAAAATGGTTGTACCGTCGTGCAGCAATTGTCATTTTGAAACATTTTTTACAACGTTACGGCTGAAAAATCACACAGAAATGAAAGGGACACAGAAACGACCCTAAACGTATAGGATATGTAACATCGGTTCACAAAGGACCCCGTCCTTTTTTATTCGCAGCTTGTGGTTTTTCGTTGCATTCGATCAAGTGCAAGTATGAGCGCAGGCATTATTGTGTGAATGCCTTTTGAACAGTGCATATAAAAAGTATATACATTTTCACGCTTGTCTACTCTTCATACATTTCTGTACGTCTGTATTAACTTAATGTAGCATACTGCAGGTTCGGTTGCATGTCATCCTATACACTGCATTTATTAAATACTATATGAAGGGAAGGTTTTGTTGTGTGTCACCATCTCCAATGCACAGAAAGAAAGTTATAGCTGCACGCTCCACAAAATGTATAAAGTAAATTGTACAGCCCCCACCCACCTCCCCCAACCCCACCCCCACCCCCACATTCTACGTCCATTTAATATCGCAAAACCATGGTTTAGTTCCCATTCAGCCCTGGGGTTAAGATAATAGTACACAGAAATATTCAACCATTGGAAATGGTCATCAGTTATAAGCTCGGGGGTAAATCACATAAGCGGCCCTGCCCACTGCGTCCGTACGAGGGACACGGCAAGAAACAGGTGAGGAACGAAGGGCAAATAATTCGTTAGAAGTTTCCGGAATGAAATATATGGACAATCACAAATTCGCTGTCATGCTGTCTTTAGTTTCCTTTCTCTGCTTCTTCTTCCCGGCTAAATACAAAATTTTCCTCAGCATTTCGTTGATCTTGAATACATTTATTGTTCCACAAGCGCTCATTGTATTCAACGTCCCCTGTTTCCTTGTCAGCAATACTTAAAAGCAACACATAAGCAATCTGCTGGTCGTACCACTGTCTTCTTCTTCTTCTTCTTCTTCTTCTTCTTCATTTAGGACACGCTCATTTTGATCTAACATACTCTCTTACACGGAGGCGGGTTAAAGATAAATTTTGTCACAATGCAAAAAAAAAAAGAAAAAAAAAGATAAGGGGCACTTATCTGAACTTAATACAAAGATGTAGCAGCCTGAAACTTGTCCTGCTCGTACAGTACAAACTTTTACATTCGCAATAGAAACTATTCTCGATCATTATCACTGATCTGTTTATGTTTAGAAATGAAGAGGTGAGAATAGTTGATGTACGACATTCTGCGTTGAATGTAAAACGAAATCGGGACACTAAGTGTACGGCAGGTTCAGGTGTTCTCTTTTGCTACAATTTCGAAGTACGTGAAAAAAGAACGTTTACCTTGCTGATGAAACGCTGAAAGTGAAAGCCAATGACATGTCTATAATAACGTTTGTAAAAGGTAAGGGTAAAGTATTCCCAGTGCAAGACATGACGGCGTATGACGGAGTGGAGGCAGAGTTCCGCTCTGTGTTAGACTTGGCAGTATGTGGTGAGTAATCAGCTCCGCAAAAAGATCGCTTTAACCCCGGTGGGCCCCAGAACCGGTCTGGACTCTTTTGAGAAAAGAAGAGCATCTTGTCTCTTCTGGGACTCGAATCACAACTCCTTGGCTGCCTAGCCCTAGCCCACACACTAATTACAAATTTATTTCCGTAACACACACTCGCCTAAGCGACAGAATCGCTACGGAATGTCGCCATGTCCATTTTCTGACCTACAACTGGTGAGACATAACAGAGCCAACACAGACTGTTGACCCATATGTCACAAGTGATTTAGTGTAAAAGACAACTTCTCTGGTAGTCGCTACATCAAAAAGGCATCCAGGAGGGGTAACATGACTTACAGGAAAATCTAGTTTGACAATCGCAGAGGGCAAGGAAACTCCAAATCTTGATACAATACTGGTACGGATAAATCGGTTGGTCATAGTGCTCTTCGACAATAGTTTAGATTACAAATCTAACTTTCTCAAAAACTTGTGATCATGTACACTGTGGATTGTACACAAATGTGCAATTATTTTGTCGAGTTTTGCGGAAAAAAGCTAAAAGAAGAAGCCTACCAATAGATAAAATAATAATGTGAAGTCGATCAAAGGACGAAACTATAAAACGACGCTCACTGCACAACAGTGGGTTCTGTAAATTCGACGTCGAACCAACTGCACACAGTGACAAAAAAAATAACGTTCGAAAATATTAGTATGTAGTTCGTTATGACCTCGCACTTTGTGTTTTATTCTGTTGTCTAGCAGGGCTGAGGTAGTGAAAACAAAGATATTGCGATAGATTGGACATGTAGCCGTACAGAGAAAACAGGATGTGCACACACAGTTTTCGTTCGGGAAACTTCATTAAAAAATTCACACTTTGGAGGCCGAGAAAGGACGCTTGTGTTTGGCATAAATTTCTTCTCGAAAATATGTTATAAAGACAGGATGTGCACGGAACAGGATAAGAAATGCATCCTACTGAGGACTTTATCAGAGGATCTGAAACTTAAGAGTTCCAAAACTAAGTTTATGTGAATGACTTGCATCAGAAGGGAAGATATCGTAACGTCGAAAGAGAAATGGAAAGGTTATTGGAACACAACACCAGGCACAAAATTTATATTTCTGATATATGGCCCGTTTTTTCTCAAATATCAGCATTTATTCATATTTCGACAACCTCTCTGTACACTTACCGAAACACTTGAACAAAACCAAAAGTCTCGTGCTTTTCCTGAAATACCTTCATTACTTCTGCCTATATTCCGACGGTTACCACTACATTAGTGCACGTCTTAGTAATTAACCAACTTAATGCACAAATTCTTCTTTTATAATAAGTTTATTATATGCCTCTACATGTTTCGAGCACTGTGCTCATCATCAGGAGATCAAAATTGTATTATACAGCATCTGGTATCATCACACCTGTAGGTGGCCGTTCGGTGCACCGGTTGAGAGACGACCTGTGCACCGGACGGCCACCTACAGGTGTGATGATACCAGATACCAGATGCGGTATAATACAATGTTGACCTCTTGATGATGCTCGAAACATGTAGAGGCATATAATAAACTTATTATAAAACAAGAATTTGTGCATTA
>Ga0136643_10012638_pt1 | contig 12582 bp, 10 predicted proteins | sample TergutLab28metaG_FD_96883 | JGI IMG/M metagenome (GOLD analysis project Ga0136643, IMG submission 96883) | Labiotermes labralis P1 segment gut microbial communities from Petit-Saut dam, French Guiana - Lab288 P1 (version 3) (version 3) | ecosystem: Host-associated > Arthropoda: Insects >...
AATTTATTTAAAGTGTTACTTCAAAGTTGGAATGGTTTAAAAGAACAAAAAAAAAACCAACAAAAAAGAAAAAAAAAAAAAAAAAAAAAAAAAAAAAAAATTTAAAAAAAAAAAAAAAAAAAAAAGAAAGAAAAAAGAAAAAGACCGAAAATTGGCTTTACAGCTGACTAGAGCTTGGATCTATAAGAATATGAAAAGAGTATTATCATGTGATGATTCTTACTGTGGTTTGGGAGCTGCATTGAAGTCTGATGATACAGAATCTCAAGGACAGCAGGCTGGACCTAAACAGTTGGTACATGTTAACCAAGCCCATAAAAGTTATCTTATTTTGGCGCAGATTGTCACCAAGAAGGATGAAGTGCATTATGCTTGGATAATTGAAGACAGTAATGGAACTGATAACAGAGTATTGTTTCTTTGATAACATGGAAATACATGGAAGTTCATATTTCCAGAGAATGATGATAGTGGTGCTGTAGCAAGTACACACAACCAAGAAAGGCTTGCTGCTCCACTTCAAGGAGATGGTATGAAATGGTGATTCCTGTTGATCTCATGAAGGTTATTGTCAAGTAGACTTTTCTTGAAGTAGCAGCAGGCACTTGAATCTCATTTGTTAAACATTTATTTTGGACTTTCATAACCACACTGGCGACCAAGGACACTACTAAGGCAGCCATAGTGGGTGATAAGCATAAGCCAGACTCCATAGGCATTACCTGAATACGCATGCTACCAGATAACCTATAAAAATAACTTGTTTAGTAACTTCACTCATGATATAGTGCATACTCCCTGAGGATGATCCCGTATGGGGATCGAAACATGTAGGAGGAATATAAATCTATTTTAATGTGAAACTAAAAAGGTGATTTTAATGTTTCAAGTGTATTGTGCAAATTGTTGGTTTTAAGCAAGAATTTGTTTTGGACATTTATTTTCTCAAATATTAGTTGTCAGCTGTCACAACTACACTTTATTGTGTACCACAAGCATTGTAGCAATCTGCCTCTTGGCAGGAGGAAGTCAGTAACTAAAGTAGTGTGATTTGTTGCATCAGTATATCTCTCATTCATAGGAGGCTATAAACTATAACTTATGCTCCAAATGTAGGAATTTAGTCAAGGTCAGCTGTGGACGGCGTTTTATTCTCACAGACCATAATATGAAATCAATACCCTGAACTTTTCGAGCAATATACCAGTTTAAATTCTAATCTGGTTCCTGTTATTCTTTCCAGCAATGAGAAGGAAGGTATCCCACCAGATCTCATACCACTTCTGGATGTTTGTGTAGAGATTCCTCAGCAGGGAGTTGTCCGTTCCCTCAATGTGCATGTGACTGGTGCACTGTTTGTATGGGAGTATATGAGACAGCAGGTTCTGAAGTGAACACATTCTAGAACATTGTTTCTGTGTTGCATGCCTTAAAGTGTAATAATTAAAATATGGTTTTAAAATTCATGTACAAAACTGTACGTTACTTCACATGTTATACAGCTCATCTCCAATTTTCCCATTATACATATTCAGCCTTCCACATTCCCCTCCATTTCTCGAAGTTGTCCAAGTTCTTTTCTTCTCACCCATTCGCACATGTCTGACTGCAAAATACATAGCTGCCTCACCATTGGACCCACCAGTGTGGGTGTTTGCAGATAATGCCTGGGCTGTAAGAGACAGCGTGAATAATATGTGGCCTCCGTGAGTGTGAGAGTAACATTGTACAGCATTCAGCAGCAGCAACTTTAATGGGTAACAGACATTTAGATAAAGTGAATTAGATTATGTTTTTAATGTGATACACTATCAATACAGTCTCTTTAATTTCAATAGCTACTAAAATTTCCATTTCCTTGATTTTACATTCACTTTCAATTCCCTTCAGATATGTAAGATCCAGGTTTCACCGTACATAGAGTAAACAGCGAGGCAGGAAGCTCCTCCAATTCATTATTAAAAGTTATCAATTTATGTGGCATCAAATCCCAGAAGACTGGAGGCTTCTCCAGTGCCACTCTGAGAACATCACAATCTCATTTATGGGAATTCACTCCATGCCTTCTTTGCTCAGTAGCTCTGCAAGAACAAACTGGACATGAGTAAAGCCCTGTTTTGCCCAGCTGTAACTCTGATCCATGGCCACCTCCTTCATCAGTAAGAACCACAGATGAAGAGCTACCAAGGCAGGGCTATCACAAGGCCTGGGTATTACCCGGTATCTTGCCTGATTTGTAACCTTATACTTCAAGTTTTTTGATAAGCAGGATAAAGACAGGGTCTGTGGTAAACAGCACATATACATTTTTTATTTCCTGCACCTAGAGTAAAAAAAAAATTGATTTATATTGTGTAGGTGACATTTGCAAAGGAGCTGCATTGTACCCTTGCATGTTTGGTAAATGTTTGTGAAACAGTTTTTGGGCCAAAGTGTCAAAGTCATTTTTTACTTCTGTCTTGGCAAGAATTGTTGAGTCTACTATAAATTTGTGACACCCTAACAACAAAGCCAGTGTATGAGAACCAAGAATTGAGAATTTTCAATAGCTAGAAATCACATTCTGCTTTTAATTACCCAAATACCTTCAAGATAATTGAAGGTATTCTGGTGATATGGGATAGACACATTACCAGGATAGTGTGTGTGACCACTTCTGAAAAACTGACTTTTAACAAAACAAAGGGCAAAGTGGTGAGCGGATACCAAAACTGGAGTGGTTCCAAGATCATGGAAATGACTAACTGCAAACAGAAGGAATGATCTGGGGAAGACCAATTTGACCCACACTGTAGCACCAGCAAAGAATTACAGGGAAATATATACATATATTTCCCTGTGTGTGTGTGTGTGTGTGTTCACAGGCAGGGACACATACACATGTATGCCCTCGCCCTTTTCTCTTATCACGTCCCACTAGACTAAAATGTTTTCCTCTAATCCACCAGTCAGCTAGTCACAAATAATCTGAGGTACATTCCACAGTCAACTTACAAACTCAGATTATCATGTTGAAAGACACTTTCATTAGTGTTAAGAATGGCAGTATGCCCCACTTTTCCAAACCAATGGGATGAAATTCCAAAGCTTTTTCCTGTAGAAAGAAGCTCAAGAGTTAGTATGGTACCACAGAGTATAAGTAAACACATCAGTCACATACTGCCTGGTATAAACTATGGACTGGACGGCCCAGGGATCAAATCCCGGTGAGGGCAAGATCTTCTGCACCTGTCCAGACTGGCTGTAGGCCCCGCCCAGCCTCCTATACAATGGGTACCGGATCTTTCCAGGGGGTTAAGCAGCCAGGGCGTGGTGTTGACCACCCACCCCCATCTAGCGCCAAGGTTGAAGGAAGAGTACAGCTATACATCTGCTCCCCCTCTGGGTTGTCATGGCCTGTTCTAGGGTGAAATTTACCTTTACCTTTTTTACTCCCTGGTATAAATGCACTGGAATTACATCACCCACTGAAATGACTACCAAAAAAACAGCTAGTTTACTTCTGCAGCTATTGCATCTACACAACAAGCAGCACATTCTAACCTGAATATGGTCACTAAACAAGACCATTTCTGCATTCCTAGTAGCAATCCCTTGCTTATCATTAATTCCCAACATTATGCCAAAATTACATGTTTAGAGGATATGCAGACCACTTTGTCACAGACTAATCACATATGAATAATATGTATCTTGTTTTCATATGTGCCAGTAACTTGTCTTGTGACCAATACAGTCTGCACTCTCAGCTGCTGTCCCAGGCCTCACAATGATATGCCACTGTAATAAACACTAAAGTCTTTTAACACACAAATATATTACAGTCAAGATATGTGATCTGTTAGGGGTATAGAACACAACATGGACTCTCAGCAAACAGAAAACACCGTGACTGAAACCTCTCCGCCAGTGAGGCAGACGCAGCTAGGCTACCTCAGCAGATGAAACTAACTTGCAAAATTTTGATGTTTTGCTGACCGTGCATCTCAGTATAATCTTAGCAATTGACCAACTTAATGCACAAATTCTGTTTTATAATAGGTTTATTATATTCCTCTACATGTTTCGAGCACTGTTGTGCTCATCATCAGGAGGTCAAATTGTATTATACAGCATCTGGTATATTCACACTCTGTAGGTGGCCGGACGGCGCATAGTTTGAGACAGTCATCTCTCAACCTGCGCACTGGACGGCCACCTACAGAGTGTGAATATACCAGATGCTGTATAATACAATTTGACCTCCCGATGATAAGCACAAGAGTGCTCGAAACATGTAGAGGAATATAATAAACTTATTATAAAACAGAATTTGTGCATTAAGTTGGTCAATTGCTAAGATTACCTTGCAAAATATGTGACTTTAGCAAGTGGGCCCAGAAGCACCTTAATGCTCACCCACCACTCAAAGTCACTATATACATGTGATTCAAACACTTCAAAATAGACAGTCAACACTGCTAAACAGCTGCATCACAAATATAAGTCTACTGTACAAGTAACAATTCCTTTTGCGTTTGACAGCTGTCAATAAGGCAACACTGGTGTACAACAAATAAAACCTTCCCAGCTGCAACTATGACATTTTACAGGCATTAAAGCTCTCAAACATTATAACCAAATTTAGAAGCGTTAGACACCTTCACATGCACACTTAACTCTGTTGAGGCTTCTAGTCTCCTCAGTTCTAACTTACCACATATCTTCTCCATGTTGCACAGATTACACACCTAATGCCACGTGATTACTAGGTTCTACTGCCAAAATTTGAGGGGAACTCTCTCCTTGTGTTGCTGAACAATTCAGTGCTTCTCCAGTTGCCTTTCCTGCCACACGGAAAAAACGCCACAAAGTCTCTGAATTTCCTTTCGGACTATTCCCCTTATTGGCTTCAAGTGATCGGGAACGTGAAAGTCTTCGTTTAGGTGTAATGTGTACATTGGAATTGGTCTCACTTTCCACACTGGTTGTCTTCTCTTTTCTCAGCTTTGTGAGCCAGTCAACATTCTCCTTCAGCCTTGTATTTGGACTGCAGTGATGATGTGGTGAAGTTCCATCGAGAACAAAATTTGGCAGGTTCAGTGTTGGTGAAGACAGAATGGGATGAAACTCTCTTTCTGTATCAGGTTGCTGATCACTTGTAGAAAACTGACAACTGACACTGTGTCTACATGGACTGAACAATTTCCTAGCTCGTGTTTCCAGCCCCATTCTACTCAGCTGATTTCCTTCTCGAACTGGTGAAAGCACAGTGAGCTTGCCACATGAGCTGAAACTGCAACTGGCATCATCATCAAGCAAATCCTTGAGTTTGCGTTTAATCCTGGGAGACTTCCTCCTAAGTACACACGCACAAGTTGTACTCGGACTTGTAGCCTCATCCTTGCCATTACAGTTCAAGGACCTTGCCTCTGACAGTGTAACTTCTGAACAGACACGGTCAGGAGTTCCCTCATGATGATTAATTTGTGCTTTGCTGGCAAGTGATGTTGCACGTACAACCTGATTTGTGTAGCCTTCTTCTACATGGGCTATCTTTGGTGTTACAGCCCAACCTCTTAGCACTGCAGCATAATTATCATCTTCAAACTCCAACCCAACATTCCAGATCCGATGTCTTGAGTCATCTGAACACGTCACAATCTGCATCATCAACAAATGAGCAAGTCATGGTAAAATATGTCTTACTAACTACAGGAAAATTTTCATAGTGATTGTAAAATTTAAGAATTGTTACCTAACAGGCTGCACATGCGACATAATGGCTTATCTTGGTAGAGACATAGACAGCAAGAGAACAAATGACAGCAACACAAGCAACTGTGATGCATCTCACCAGGGGAGTGGGAGTTGTTTATGTACAATTTATTCTCTTGTCCTACCTTGTTTGATTACATAATGACTATAAATATATACTATTTTGGCAATGTCCATCCAAATGGTACAGCCTTGTCACATGACTTTGGACATAAGACAGTAAAACAGACATACTGTGACATAAAAGACAAAAGCAGGAAAACACACCTTCAGAATTTACATTCTGACATACACCAACCCCAGTTGACAGAAGCATCAAATATGAACATGGCAAAACCATAGGTGAAAGCTACAACATTCAAGTGGGATATGCTGAAAAGGGCAATCCACAGCCTTTCAAGTGGCAGATGATGATATTCTATACATTTTGACTTGCTGGATCACTCTCATTTTGTGACACTAAGAAGACTCATCAGGATTTCACATTCCACTTGGTGTGAAAACTTATACAAGAAGCAGAACAAACTGGGGCATCATCACTTCTCTAAAAGGAAGATCAACCTCTGCAGCAACAAAAGTTGCCAGCCTTTCACTAAGAAAAACTGATCACTTGTTGAAGAAAAGCAATCAGTTCAGATGTCACATGTGTTCTGCACATGGACTAAGTCTGTGAACTAGTTATGTAAGGTGTAAAGTGTGATTGTGTCTTACTTGCTTCAAAGACTATGGCATTAAACCTGTGATATGAACTGTTCACAAACATACATTTCCACTGTAACCAGACAATAAAACTGGTGTCTAACCAGTCGAACAATTAACCAAGTAACTGCCAACTAATTTTTGTACTAGCCAACCAAACCACCCCATAACACAGTCATCCTTGCAACGATCGTAACATATCTAGTAACAAAACTATCTGGCAACCAGAGGACCATAAGCACATTCACAGTTTGCCATGGGACACTGTATTCTGATACTAACCTTTGTATCCCCCACAGGACACCACTGCACACAGGTGACCTCTGCCCCATGTCCCACCAGGCTTGTCACCGGTCTCTCTGAACCACAGGTGTTCCATATGTAGGCACAGTCATCACTGGAGCCACTGGCAAGGTACAGCCCATCAGGACTGAGGCATGATTTAACATAGAATGTGGAATTCTGGTGACCAGCAAATACCGCAACTAAAAAAAGAAAAGTTCTGTAATTTTATCAACTGCACAGATCGCACACTGTCAAACAGGATGACAAATATAGGGCATGAATTGCTGATAAGATGGAATGACTGTGATGCCTGGGGTTCTCACAACGGTGTTGTTGTGCTGAAGATTCAGACTTTATGGAATGTGACACTGTGTCAACAGGTGAGACAGTTTGAAAGCACCATGATCCTTAAAGTCGTCTCACCCAATGCTACTGTTCTGGCATACCAACTTGAACACTCAGCATGGAATGTAGTTGCTGAGGAATGCTTTAGTACCATTTGATCAAGCACCTAGTGATAATGAGGTAAGCAGATAAAAAACCAGACATCCAGTCCCTGGCAAGATACCAAAACCTCTCATGGAAAAGTGTTAATCACTATACTGAAATGATCAATTTCACTAACCAATAAAATAAATTTCTGCCACATGAAAATATCTACGCCCATGACAGTTAAAGTAAACTTTTTCATAGTAAGTCTCAAAATTCATACATAAGCACTTAATATTATAATTAGTCAATCAAGAAGGATGAGTTTGTTTGGACATATGGTATGCATGCAACTGAATGTTGTGGTTGGGAAGGTAGAAATCTTGCCTCAAGCCATGAGATCCCAGGTTCAATTCTCAGCTCAGAGACCAGCTATCCTGACTGCTTTTCATGGTTGTCCTCAGTCCTCTACAAGGATACCTCACATTACACTAAAGTGCTGATAGCCCCATCCATTACCACAAACCCAGGCTTATCACACGCATTACCCATTAATGAAAAATGTTTCCCACAATATCGGAGGTTCTCACAGTGGTATTACTGAATATTCAGGTCTTCTGGGATGTAACACTGTGTCACTGCTATGGCAGTAGAACTACTTGACGAACGACACAAGCATCATATCCCAGAAGACTTGAAACTTCACTGTTTCCCCCATTTGAAGCTCTTCTGGTTTACATGATGAAAGGTACTTTTCCTGCAAAACAGAAACAAACTGATATACCAGGCAACAAACAATGGCTGTCACGAGTGCGTCAAAATATAGGAACCAAAACTTCATCAAACTTGTCTCACATTAGTCTCACACAAAGAATCTAGATTACATGATCACTGGTCTACAAATGACTTCTCTGGAACTCACTGTCTGTTATTTCTCAACTTCCTTTCTGCCATTTTGACTATGGCCCTCCCCAATGACAATTCAAAATGTTATGTATCACCTAAGGAAATTTTTATATGATTTGTAGCAATATTTCGGGATCAGCGATGTAAGTGAGGGAGTACAAGTGACTGTGTTATTTTAATAAAAAAATGATGTAGTTGTTTAACTGGATAATAGCACACCTTTCATTTTATATCAAGAATAAAATGAATGAATAAAATAATAAGTGAAAAATAACTAAAACTATAGGTGATTCAGTGAACCACACCCATCTCCCGAAAGAGGTTTGCCTACTAGACTGAGCACACTGGGACAAACAAGGTAAAAGGGTGATTGTGTAGAACAGGATACAGTGTACACAACTCACCAGGCTTGGTCTCATACGTAGCAACATTGTAGCAGTATATCACACTGTCCATACAGCTTGCATAAAGTTTCAGTTTGCTAGGATCCAGCACCAGGTTTGTAAAGCCATTCCGAGACGTGCTCCCAGGATACGGCAATGTGTGGCAGGGTGATGGCTCTCTTTTGTATGCTGAGTAGTTCTTCCGCAGGTCCCATACTTTTATCAGCCTAGAACCAATAACCAGGGATACTAACCTTGGCACAATGTAAGTTCATGCAGACTAACTTTCACATCTGACACAGGGTTTTTTTTGAGAAGTTTACAATTACTCAACTGGGCAAGAAATTTCCTGTTATGGATCCAAAACATTCATTTCCATCACTAAAACACTGTCCAATTTTTTCCTGATGTAGTTAAATACAACGCTGTGTAGCAAAATAATTGCTGCTTATTCTGTGACCCATACAAAACACAGAAATACACTGTGTACAGACAGTGTATAATTTCTGAATGTTTAACTGGTGGTGCATATTGTAACCACTAGGATTTCAATGGTTAGCAACATTACACAAAGTGAGAATCAATGTCTGCATAGTTCAGTAAAGCAATGACTTCTGGTTACTACTAACAAGTTTAAACCAGCACTTTTGACTGCAATAAATCAATGTAAACCCAAAACCAATTAATAATCTGGGAGTTTAGTTTCAAAATAATTCCCCCAGTTCAGTCCCAACGTGTAGAGATGGCACAACATATTCTACTTGTGGAGAAGTTTCAAACAGTTCCGGAGGATCAGTTTATTCTATTTAATAATGCTATGTCAAAAAAAATGGATTACAGGGTGCCAAACGAGATCATGATATTGTCAATGATTAACTAGGAAGGATATAGCAGGAAGTACCAATGAGTCTCTTAAAACACTACACTTGCATTTGCCTGAAGGGATGAAAAAACAGCACAAAAAATCTCTGGCCCATGAAACAGAAAACAAGAATGATAACCCCTACAGCACAAAGTCTGGTACATGACTGGACAAGTACTTGATGATACTTGTATTCTGGGGTGACACTGTAGTTGCAACCCAGAAGACAGGTAAATCTGTAGTCACCACTGTAAGATCCTAAAATATCTGTGGATGTGTAACTGTTATATATTTCTATGGCTGAAACATGAAGGCTATGCACATCTAAAATATGGTAAGAGGTACCAACCCATCACCAGCCCCACACGAAATCAGGTGGTAATGATCTTGGAACACAAGACTAGTAATGCTACTGGCACGAGAGGTTGGTGTAGACTTGTTCCGGCGACTCCTTGATCCAGCACTGGTTGGAATACCTGAAAATATGACAATCCATCAAATTTTAGTTTCCCACACTTATAACTATGCCATAATGATAAGCCATGCTTGAGTAAAAGTTTGTATCAGGAGTTTGTAGAAACACAGAGTTGCAAATAACTGCACTGTACATATTATTTCCCATACAGTTTACAGTTCTTCAGCTGATCACGAAACTCCTTGACCATATGAACCAAACAGTTCATACCTGTGTTACTAAAATCCTTCCACTGGACCCTATATGTGAGTCAGTTTAATCCAGTTTACATCTTTACAAATTCCTATCTCTACAATCCACCTCATATCCCATCCACATACATGTCTCCAAGTGATCTTTTCACTGAGAGTTTCTGACCAAAATTTTGTGTATCTTTATTTATGCAACATAAGTTTCATGCCCAGCCCATTCCATCCCGATTTGTGTCATCATCCACAAATTATTAGGTAAACAGTATAAATTACAGGGCTTTCCAGCACATAATTTATTCTAATCCTTTGTTACTTTGTTGTATTGTCTACCAACTGAAAACACTCACTCACCTGATCCCAGGGCATGATGAGAATTTGAGATAAAGTTATCTGGCTTATCCCACAATGGTCCCTGGTTTGATCTTGTGTCCCAGACCATTATCATCCCATCCCGGGCCCCTGTTGCAAAAACAGCTGCAAACAATCAAACTGACTCTGTCAACCAGCATGAGAAATTTCTGTATCCTTAAATGAGATTTATAAAAGAATTTCATTGCAGACAGGGATTTATTTTCTGTACTTTTTTTTTAATCATACCTTCTTTTCTCCCAACAGTTAAGACTTTCTTGCTTACTAAGTTATTACACTATGCACATAATTTAGTTTACTTATATTTCATGGCCAAGGACAGCTTAAGTGTACAGGCTGTTCTATTTAACTTTGTAATTACAGCAGTGCTGTGCACCAAATGTTAACAAAATTTTAGTTTTGTCTGCATTTTGGGTACTACAGCCACTGTTCAGAAAATACACAATAAATCACAAAAGAAATGAAAATATGATAGGATTATGTTACTCAAAACAGATTTTGTGCAAGTATACAAAACAAAATGGAAAGGAAGTGATTAAGTAATAAGTTCTGACAGGATTTCCTTAATTATAAAATATCAACACAAAAAGGAATATCCTTACAAAGATCTCTAAAAAGACAGAAAATTTATGTTCACTTTAACTTAACAAGCAAATCGGGTCTAAAACTGTAATAAGGATGATGATCCAATACATGCACAAACCAGCAGTAAGGAAATTCTCAGCTGTAAAAAACTAAATTTTCTCACTTTTATCTTGTGGCCTGAATGCGACTGTCTTGACACTCCTTGTATGTCCTCTGAATTGCCGCACCTGCCTGAATGGCATGATGCTAACATCCCACAAAACAGCTGTGTGGTCACCAGACACACTCACCAGCTTCAGTTCCTCCTCCATCCATGCCAAGTCAAATATTGCATTGTGATGAGCTTGTATGCCTGCTGATGAAGACAACACTTAAAATCTTTAGACCTGGGTCCACAACTCCACCAATTTGTAATGTTAACATATTATCAAATGGGTACCAATGGTTCCTTTCTCTACTGTTTATAGTGGCCATAATACAAAAGTAACCACCCACCTCCAGAAGAAGGAGGGCATCCTACAGGCTGGCCTGCTTCATATCACCTTACTTTATCATTCCATGAGAATTTACTGAATTCTGAGTTTCACAAATTGCAATACTGGTGCAGAATGGGTTTGATAAGTTTAGGTTAGTCAAACCAGCAAGCAGGCCTACAAATAAAAGGGTTAATATCAAGATCGCTAATTACATATGAGCGCCAAGTTTTCGATAAAGAGTCGTTCTGCCCGCTTCGAAATTAGTTTGCAATGTAATACAGTCAAGAGCATTTGTGGATTTCATGGGCCACTGGTGATGCAGATTCTAATCACTAAAACAGCCTTACCTTCAGCATTTATCTCGCCTGACCTATGACGTATATTTTTTAGTCTCGTGTCTTGAATTGCTATCATGCCATCTTCATTTGCGAGTGCAAGCAAATGCTGGTAATTTGCTTTACAGCAGAACTGGCAGGCGAAAACAGGAGACTCAGAGTTATAACTCTGGCCATAATTATATGGGTAAATGCCACAAAACTCATTACAATCGTAGCACTTCAAGCGTTTGATAGCCAGATCGTAAGAATTCGTGGTTCCTGCGGACAACACACGATCATAAATTACGTGTTTAAAAATGACGCTACAGTAACTACACGTTTACGTATACACATTGTACTTACTACGCCCTGTTTCTCTTGCATATAATAGGTGTACGAAGTCCATACTCGTTTATAAGGCATCAATCAACAAACATCTAGACTGCATTCGTACCATTTCTCAAACACATAAATGTTTACGTTCCTACGCGGGAAATAAATATCGATTCTCTATCGACTCACGATATTCTACAAATTGACTGAAAATGGCGGTCAATTGACTTGACACTTCAGGGCAAATGATAGAAAATGGCCCAATTGACTGAAAATGGCTGTCAATTAACATGACACTTCAGGGCAAATTGAAATAAAATGGCGTCACACAGTTGGCGCAAGAAATATCGGTGTAACTGGCCATCACAGATCATCTAATGAAACGCAGAGGGGAGGCGCTTTCGTGTAACCCCTGCTGCAGTGGAAAAGCAGTAATTATGAGGGTGTGTAGCCTTTTGTATCTGGCCTGGGCAGCTATATTTTCTGTTTTATCTCATAAGCGGCACGATTTTCGG
>Ga0136643_10012642_pt1 | contig 12579 bp, 9 predicted proteins | sample TergutLab28metaG_FD_96883 | JGI IMG/M metagenome (GOLD analysis project Ga0136643, IMG submission 96883) | Labiotermes labralis P1 segment gut microbial communities from Petit-Saut dam, French Guiana - Lab288 P1 (version 3) (version 3) | ecosystem: Host-associated > Arthropoda: Insects >...
GGGGTGTCACGTGGTCAGCGCAACGGGTCCCCACAGCCGTTAATCTCTGTTTTCTAGACCTGGAGCCGCTACTTTTTTTATTCAAGTAGCTCCTCAATTGACCTCACGAGGCTGAGTGGACCACGTTCCAGACCCACTACTACTCAGAAAATCTGGTAGCGCCGGGGATCGAACCCGGGACCTCTCTATCTCTAGCCAGAAACTCTGACCACTAGACCGCAGAGGCGGTCGTCAAATTACGACTACCGGGTCTAAAGTTCAGTCCCGAAATTTCAACGTTAAGATGATAAAATTCACATCATACAGTTTGCCACTAATGTTTATCCTCTAAATAAAAGTATAAGAACAACAGTCTGATTGAATGTAAAATAATTAACTTCCAGGATTGTTTTTGGTAGTGTAAGTGTTCGGTCGTGTACAGAGACCAACTGCTGCTTAAATTTATCACGCACTTAATTAAAATTCTTATTCAAATTTAGAGTGGGATAAATTCCACATTTGCCGTAATGCCGAACAGATATTGTGACAATCACGATGTACCGTTATTTTTATGTGGATTAAGTTGCTATGTGCTCCTAACTACAAACCAATTGCAATCAGCGCCAAATATTGAGCAACGGAATTATTTTGAAAATAAGCTATGATTTCTCAGAAGTACGGTCGTGCAGAGGCTACTCTCCATCTTCATTTTGCCCGATAATTCCAAAAGTAAGACTTCAACGCTTACAGACCAACGACGAAATTTGTAATACTCTCCAAGTTATATCACATATTACCAACACAGTCTGTCTCAGTTATATAGTAACATCATAAAATAAAGCTACGGGACCATAAATCTTAAATTATATCTAGTCAGTCAAAAAATCTATAGAAATGGATTTGTTTCACCTCTTCTTTCTCATGTTCACTGGAATATACTTTTTTGTTCATAGGCAAAACTGTGTTTTCCGAAACTTCAAAGCCACAAAAAATACGTTCAATGGACTTAGTTAACTATCATGCAGTTGATTTATATGGCCGGTAAGAGATTTTTGGTGGTGAAGATGATGGTGGAATTGAAGTTCCTATTTTATGTTTTATGGTACTAATTCAGAGAAGAACTGAGAAAAATCGGAGTACTACAGGCAAGATAAAGATTTCCAAGAAGAAAATAGTAATCCTGACCTCCAGAAGAAAAATTATAACCACATGACCCTAGCAGCCGGAATGTGGTAATGATTTGTTAATGGCGGTCATAAGGAAGAACAATTTTCTGGATTATTTACGTTATATTTGAACTTAACTGGACGGATTCAGATAAGGACACAACACAACGTAATTCGCCATTTCAACAGGAATACGTGAAGGCAAAGCTTTAAAGAATTTCAGTTGTTGAAAAGTTATTTTTTACAATTTAATTTGCTTTTGAAACTCTCATATTTTGGCATTCTTATCCACAAATACAGGCTATTTGGTACTGAAGTGTTAAAGTATTATCGTATTTCCGAAATTCTTCGAATCAATTTAAAATGGGATCATCTTAACTGTGTCTGGACTATACTTCAGAAAACTCATGCTGTTGGTTCAGTTATCTTTACTCTGTATAAATAGTCGGAATCTCATCAATATGGAGATTAACCAATCAGGGATGCAAATTCATGCAAAAGAATTTAATTTTGCTTCATGCAGCACCAACCCCTTTCAAGTTCCGAATGTTTTTTATACGTTGAAAACTCCCCCCCCCCCACTCCTACATCAGAGCCGCCTCTCCTTAGAACGGGTGCTTCCCCTGTGTACTTTCCTTCGTTTGTTCCTCATTTCTTAAAAAAGTGGAGACGGAATACTTTTGAAGACAAAATTTCAGTAGATGACCGCAATTTTATCTTTCCCGTTTTTTAAGTTCTGATTTTTTCAGAAGCTTAAATCTTCTTTTGCTTCCTTCTTACTTATTGCATCTCATCACAAAAATGCCATTAATAGGGGCTGAGAAAGCTGCCTAAATAACAGAGGACTGATAGTTTGCAAGGATTGTTTTAGTCATGAGCCATCACGCACACTTTAAAGAGAAGGTAAAGGCAAGGTGCATTTACTGTTAGAACCGCAAGCGAGACGTGGTGGAAAGGTTCCTTACAGGTTTGATTACACCATAAGGAAGTACTGACTAAATAGTGAAGAGGTGACTGGATGGAAGGCAGAGACTTGCTGGATGGTGTGAAGAGGATCAAACACAAGGGCCTGCGCGTTGTTCCGTCCCAGCCGTCAAATTTATGATGCGTCAAACTAAAGTGCTCTACAGGTAATTTTGCGTAAATGAAAACTGAGGTAGGTAAACAGAAGAGACAGATCGCTGAATGATTTTGGCACTGTAACATTTTTCGTTCGATATTTTGGTGTGTTTTAAAAAAATAGAGACCAAAATAAAATATAAGATTTCCCTGTGTTTCGGTAAGCCCCACACTACGAAGGCATATGAGGGAGAGAAAGTGTAGCATCTTGCATTCTTAAGCTTGAAATTGTGTGGAGGGAAGTAGGCCGGGATAGCGTAGTCGGTACCGGCAGGACGGTCAGGGGATGAAATCCCTGTGAGGGTAAGATTTTCCTTACACGTCCACACCCCCCGTGGGGCCCACCCAGCCCTCCTCTACAATGGGTGCCAGATCTCTTTCTCAGGGGTGAAGCCGATGGGCTTGGCTTTGACCACCCACACCATACAGCGCTGAGGTTAAAGAAAGAGCAGAGCCATACCTCTAATTTTACATCTGGACCTGCATGACCTGTTCTAGGTTGACATTTACCTGTACTTACGTGCAGGAAGCTGTTAGATTTACGCCCCTGTCGCTTTATATCAGAAAACAAACTCCTTTCCGGTAAACACTGGATAGGGGAGTGGGTGAGCAACAGAACCGGTCTGGATGCTGCGAAGAAAAGAATATTTCTGAGAGGCCAACTCACGAATAAGACAACAGACAACATAAGTGCACAGACGTAAACATCAGAAAAGAGAACTGGACAGGACATCAGACTTCAGATGAAGAGAGAATGGTAGGTGGGACAGAATGATAAATAGATATTTGAGGGTACCGTGGGAGAGAATGGCACAGACAGGAGTGAAATAAACGTATAGCTGTCATTTCCAAATTTGTTATTATTTCGTTATTACTGTTTAAATTCCCGATATGCTTAATAAAAGCATAGATGCACACGTTTCTATTACGCATAATGAATTAATCTTCTCTTTTAGTTTTCCACTTAACAACATGTACACACAACGATTAGGCTTATGACTCATGGCCACAAAATATTTCATCTGAAGCAGGATATAGAACATGAAGGGTCTCTAGCCGTCTTTGCATCTTTTTCATTCAAGAAAGTGAAGAAGAGGCACAAACTCATCTCGGAGACGTCTGCCGTCTGTCCATCAACATTGACGTCGAAGACGACAAACATGAAGGATGAAAAAAATAGTGAGTTTGTTTTTTGGTAAGGAGACGTCACTCTTAGGTCTCATCTAAGATAAGATGCAAGACATTTTTGACAGACTGCCACGCAGACAGGTGACTTTTTTCCGCAAGTACAGAGCGTATTTAAATCTTGTGTCACATTCAGAAGTAGGGGTTGCCATATCCTTGGTCAGATTTGTCGGACTGTGACCAGACAGTTCACGTCAACTTTAGTTTCTGTGACTGAATTCTGTAGCTAAGTTGGCATAGTGAATATTTCACATGGTGGACGACCGAGAAACATGAGTTCGATTCTAGGCAGTCTCTCAGTCACCTGAAGTCCTCTCGATTTACCATTAATTGCAAGAAAATTAGCCTTCCACAAGTTAGTTCTATTTCCAGCGGTCCGTTGTTGAATCCTTTTACTAAATTGCTGTAGTTATTTTCCAGTAATCGAACTTCGTCCTATACAGAACAAATTATTACTAACGTACGTATTCTTCCGCAATTTCTCCAAAAGTGATCAAATTATTGCATAAAAGTAAAGCGTTGTTATAACAAACCAACGTTTTCCGGTAGGAACGGTGCATATAAATCATTTTCCTTGCGAAGCGCTGTACCTACACGTCATATCGCTGTAGTGTGGCTCCCCCAACATTTCAATAGCATTTGGTTAATGACAGCAGCATTTCGGCAGCAACACAGATGCGCTGTATGAGTTGCTGACCCAAGGCCGATTAGTCGCTCATTAGTCGCGCTGACCTCTGACACGCAGATCGCTGCCCCCACCCATCGCTTATTACAGATGCGGTGGCATAACTGAGCGTGATAGACGGAACTTTTTATGCATTCACGGCTCATATGCGCAGAGCTCTGTGGTTTGTTTCCTAATTGGACCCCGAACTATTGAATTGAAGAGCTGATTGATTCCCGGTTTCTTATGTCACTTCAAACACTGTACGTTATTTTTATCATTACTATTATTATTAGTATTAGTATTACATAATATTTTTTATCAATGGATTAATTGTAATCTTTTTGTGTGTCACTGCTTCTTTGCACCTTTCTCTATGCATGTGGTGACATCATTTTTCCATTGTCATTGTTCTACGTCTGGTTGTGCTAATTTTGTTACTGGCCGTTGGGCTTTTAATTAGCACTGTAATAAATATGTAAATAAATTGAGTCGTCATGATCAGTATCAGCGTCGTCGTCATCATCATCATCATCATCATCACACCACACTGCAGGGCACCCGCTTCATGGAGCAGAAATAAAACTCTTCCTTATCATTTCAAAGGGCAGTTCGATTCAACGTACAGACATTTAAATCTTCATATGCTGCTAACTTTGTAGCATTGCACGCTTGTGAATGAATTTAGGGGTAAAGGTAAAGGTAAAGGTAAAGTTAAATTGCACCCTTGTACAGGCACTGAGGCTCTGTACAGGCCGTAGGCCCATAGGGGGAGTAGAGGTATAGCTCTACTCTTTCTTGACCACGGCACTAGAAGGGAGTGAGGGATCAGTGTCACGCCCCGACCGCTCTTTATCCCGGAAAAGACACTGTGATCATTGTACAGGGGGCTGGGTGGGCCCCAGAACCGGTCTGGACAGGTGAGGAAAATATCGCCCCCACCGGGATTTGAACCCCGGACCTTCCAGCCCGTAGCCAGTCGCTATACCGACTACGCTACCCTGCCCACGCATTTAAGGGTATTACGAAGTAAACACCCCTTCATGCTGGGCTGTAGCTACAATTTAAACCTCAACGTTACTGAAAGATAAAGAACAACACCTAGCGTCATAACGGAGAATGAGATTGAAATTAACTGAATTGCAATATCTATATCTAACTCAAGAGCCATGCTGCTCCCAGAATGAACACCTTCTGCATTTCCATGATGCGTCTCTTATCAAGATTATATTATTATTATTATTATTATTATTATTAAGCGCGGGCTTAACTCAGTTAAAGTCACAAACCGCGAGTTGGAGGGCTGTTTTTAAATTTCCGAAAGTGTGAGGGATTTTTAAATTTACCAGCTGGCTTACTAATAAAGCTGACTCAACTGGTCAGGTTTGTGACTCGTATGTCGGAGAAAATGTTTCGAATTCCGTCGAGGATGCAAAGCGGGATGCGCGATCACTTGCTACTAACCACTTCAAGCTCACCGAGCATAGTCAAACATCCATACAATTCGACGCTCTATAACTGGTATAATTGATACCGCGTCGTCACGTCCTCACTGTCCATCCGTCTATCAGCTGTCGAATGTGTGAAAGGAAGTATCGGTGAAAAGAATAGTCACCGTCCTCTTCACCTGCTTCTGGCTCCCATCTAGTCCCGTCTGCAATGAACAGAATTGCAACTTCTATCGTTGTCAAATGGCCGCAGCATGAATCAGATATCAAGTCCAAATCTTGTCGAATTTTGAAACGGGGAGACCTTTATTTTTACCGCCTATAGTTTACTTATTTTACTATGGACCTTCAAGCAGGGCAACTCCACTTCAGCTTAATTAAACAAAAATTAATTCTACTACGTATTTGGACTTCATAGTGTCTCCCACAGACATCCCCAGATTTACGTCGCCTTTCAGGATAGCCCAAATTTACTATATTCAAAACACTGCGTGAACCAAATTTCCGGTATGCAAGTCACCCAGATGTAATACTGCACATCAACAGAACCAATATGACTGCAATACTCGCACGATGTAAAGTATCAACTGGACAATCTTAAAATTTTCCAAATACTACACTTATTGAGCACTAAAAATAATAATTTGGCAGGTAGACGAGTCCTAGTTCTGCATTAACTTTCATGAGTTGAAATATTTCATTCTGTAACTATACCAGTGTTATGTCAGATTACATCTCTTCGTATTTTGACTGTGACAGTCTTTGTGACTCCTCGTTCTTAAAGGCGATGATACAATAACTAAGTTAGGGAGAATTTCACAAGTATTATTTTACTGACTGCATTTTACTGATACTTGTGATCCTATCAACACAACGGGAATGTCTCACCTGAAAGTTAGGGAAAATTTAATTAAGTTATACAAACGGATGAAATTCTGGTCGAACCATTTGACAGAAGCATGAAATCTATCAATTCAGAGAACTTATTCTGCATCTTATGTTGATTGGACCGTGCATCATTTTGATAGCTGAAGAATAAAAGACCAACTTGGTGTCACTTGCTATTTTATTTTACTTTTTATGTATTCAACATGTTTCGGGAAGCCTGCAAAACGGATACTACTCAAACCCAACCGCACCAAATCTCCAACAAACAGCGAAACAAGAACAAAACGACCAATGAGGTAATTCAACAGCATAGTCGCAAGCTCCTGATGATGGATATATTGATGCCCGAAACATGTAGAGTACATAAGAAGTAAAATAAAATAGCAAGTGACATCAAGTTGGTCTTTTATTCTTCAACTTATTCTGCGCTCATTATGTCGCCGGCTTTAACCGGAGATACTGAGTCAATACAGTACTTAAAATTTTCAAACCGTAGATTTGTAGGAACAAATGTAAAGGAGAAGCATGTGAGAAAATGGGTCTTGTAAATTCAACGTACTCGACTCTAATGAAGAAGCTGTATTTGAACTTACAACTTGACACGAATGGCGTAAAAATATCAGTGAGAGAAAGAGAAGGAAAACATGTTGTAGGGGGATTTCTCCTTGCTGTTTGGTGCTGGCAAAACGCAATTCTAGCATTTTCTCCCTCTTAAATAACATAAAAAACTCTAGGAAGCTTCCTTCGTCAGCATATCATTTTCTATGTTGATATATATATATATGCTACGAAGACTGTGTTATTGATATCAGAAAGTTACAAGAGAGGGAGACAGAATTATAAGAACAGAAAGAGAAAGGAAAAGTGATACTGACTTCGCAAACTCGTGCACAAATAAGGCAAAAATGTATTGAAGATAGTCATTCAACACATCATCAACAGTGCAACCCAGTCTTTTCGCCTTGGCACAAGAACTGATAGCAGAAAACTGTTAGGAGAAAGAAGAATGAATGTACGAAAGCAAAGAAGGAACCGCAGACTTCAAAGGATACACAGACTCTTTGCAGCTCCTCCCACGCTTCCTTACCACAGCATATTACCACATTATCTTGCAGTTTTCGAGTAAGGGGGATGAATCGATATGAGAGTTTGTGTACAGTTTCTTACTCGCTTACACTCATCGTACTTGTTAAGGTGATGATAAAGTGTAAAAGAGAGAATAGATGAGGGGTTGAAAAGGAGGACGAGTGTTCTTCCCCGTGATGATGACATTGTTGCCAGGGAAATCAAACGAAAAGGAGAGATAACTTTGCAGGCAGTACGACACGTAATAAATGAAGTGTGTTTTGAGAGACATAGCATGTTCTGACATCTTATGGGCCCACGCATTCCGAAGACATACATAATACAGGCATGTTCAACGCCTCCGGCTTACATGCATTCATTCGTGCTTAGATTCTATGAATGCCGCTGTCCTTAACTCGTTTTATTGTTTACTTGTTTACCTAAACTTATCCTCTACCAACATGGTATGCATGTCATATTTCATTGATTAATTTCACGTAAATAACCACATGATATCTTGCTATTAATTCTAACAATAGATTCAACGAACAACTTGATAAAGGAAAGAGTTTATATACTAAGAGATTTAAATAAAAAATTTATAAAAATTTAAAACTATTAGTAAATAATAAACATTAGGATTAAATAGCGATTTTAATTTTCCTGGGTCTTTTCTTTTTATTTTCTTTATTTTTAACCTTCTGTATCTGCCAATCTACGCACTTAGTTGTGTCTTGTTTTTCAGATCCAATGTTTAAAATTGATTTATATCAAGATGTATATGACATGTGAAGATATCCTAAAATTATAATCATGTCCGTGTGTGCGTGTGTGTATTTTCCTTAACCCTTGGAAGATAAATTCACCTCTCCAATACAGAAAACTTTATTTCCAACCTCACAGAGGACATGAAGCATTTCCATTACGAAGAAAAATATGTCTACGCAAAATAAAAAGTAATTACTGTTTATTTTATGAATCGATGAAAGACCTACAAATACTTAGTGGGCAGAATGCAGAAATTTTTCTCGCTAAAACAGTGGCACATATAACTACTGGACTTTTTAGGGAGAATAATCTTCTAGTCACTTGACTTCACATGACTATCACGACACAGACGGACACAGAAAGTTCTAGATTTAATTCCGCATTATCCAAGTTACCGTACGCAATTCCATCTGTGGAAAAACTTTTGAACTTATTACAGAGTTCAGAAATACGGCATTACATACCACCAAAGAATCTGTGATTTCTTAAGGACCCTCCTAATAGGGGTTGCATTGTTAAACAACATTAGTGTATTCCGTAACAGAGAGACAGATTTTACCTGTTCGGTTTGAAAGTGATATTTAATGCATTTGAAGAATGCCGAAAGGCAGAGCATAAAAATAAATGATATTTCACACGAATTCTTTTGTCTGAATATGAGGTGCGAATGACGTCACAGGCAATGCAGTATGTAACATACCCTACATGGAATAAAATTTTATTTTTTTTAATATCTGTCATTTTACAGGAACTCCTTATACTCAAAATGACGTAACGATATTAATTTATGTCCCAATTTTCTTTATATTTCTTGTTTAGCATCCCATATGAATCAAGTTTGATTTTCTTATTGAAGATTTATATTTTCATTGTTTACACTCTTTCCTTTCCACAATGACCTGCGTGATTTCTAATTTTATCATCGTTAATAAAATTTGGCCTGTCACCTTTCATGGAATTTCAATATCCCTCTCTAAACAGCTTAGTTTTATTTACACGTTTTTCTTCCTTTCCTTTTCCCATTTTCTCTCGCTTTGTCCTCTCATTTCTTTAGTCACTTCTTCCTTTATTCCGTTTTATATTTCCTGTAATTTACATCGTTCAAATCTTAAGAATCAGGTCCTCTATGCTCTTTCGGTTCAGGATTGTTAACTTCTAAATGATGAACATTTAGTTAAATCGTAGGACGGCGAGATGCGAAGTCCTCCCAGCGTGGATCCTGAAGATCCAAATATCTTTGATGTTACTCCGTTTTGACCGATAAGTCTTTACTGACTTTTCAAAAGATAGACTATTTACAAGTCGACAGGAAATACAATGCCAGTGACTTGAATCGCCTGTTTGCAGAAAACACTGAGCGGCGGATCCGTATCTTGCAAGGTCTTTACCTGCGGACGACAAAAAGAAAGGAAGGCGGAGGTAAATCCAAGCTAGAAATTGGAATTGAAAACATGATCCTGATATTTGAGCAGGCGATGACAGTGCCTACTTAGACTGCACTACCGCTGTCTTAATTACATTTATTTTTCCTTTTACGTACGTATTTATTTCTCTTTATTTTGTCTCTTTTCATTTTTTTATTTTGTTGGTTCGCATTTTTTTCTTTCTGGGAGCAGTCAAAACTGAAGGACGAGACTAACCCACAGCAAATCTGTTCAACACAGTTCTCGCACATTCCGCTACCGGGTTAGATACAAGAAACCGCGGTGAGGAAAAGTTCATAGCATGGCCCTGTGAACAGCATTTTTTTCAACTATTCTGGTAACAAGGACCGTGTACACAGTACCACTAACTCTGTGGACCTCCTCCTCAAATTAACCCAAGTCACAGAATCCTTAAACACAACCCCGTGTATGCGGTTGTATGGATTATGTTTTCTCCAAATTTGAGGTTCTTAGAGTTGTGACTATAGGGAATCAGGGGTGGAAACCCCCGTACTGTGCAGTCGCACCAATTTTGGGAGCAAAATAACTACTAAACTGGAGGACATTGTAGTCCATAATATATTAATCCCCATAGTCAAATAATATTCTTGTGGGTTTTAGTAACGCATATTTGGGCGTTTCGAACAAACTGCTGTCTTCATCTTTAGACAGACAATTCAATTCAGGTGTATGTTCAACCTTGAATGTAACTGTTGTGTGCGAAGTCCACCAGAATTTCGGCAAAATGGTAGAAGGAACAGACCTTGTACCAAGCCGACTGGATATCACATTTTCAAGTAGTGTAACGGGTTCTTTTTAAGGACTCCAAGAAGTTTTTCAGGAATAAGCAAAAGCATGTGCTCAAAATATATCGACCCGGCATGTCAATTTTTAGAACTTTCCCACGAAACCTTCCAACAAACACTTTAGGCCATAAGGTGTAAAACCCCACGACGTTACGTACTGAATAACGCCAACTGAGAAAACAAGAAAACTCAAATTTTCATACCATATATTTTGGTTAAAAATGTTCACTTTGGTGACCTAGGGCACATGAGGACAATTGCGCATTGACCATCACGAAGACAAGAAAATCTCGAGACAAAGTGCTGCAGAATACCGTGAAGGCAAACACACAGCCTACCTAAGACCGGAAAAGGCCTTTCCATTTAACCTCTGAGTGTGCAGTCTAGACCTGTTGCCATCACAGTAAATGTGGGCTGTAGAAATACTAACTTCTGCCTTGTATAGGCCTAGTTTCAGCAGCAGACGTGTGGTTATGGCGGCTTGTCTACTTGATTCATCATCTGTCTGATGCCTGTGCATGTATATAACACCCGCTGCCGTCATCAAGGAAGGAGCGAACGAAGCAACTTAATTCCTCAAGATAAGAGTAGCGAGAGACGGGGTTGAAGAAGACAAGCGGGATGTGCGACAAGATCAGTCAATACTACACAGACCTTGCTATAGACATCACAGGCAATCTTCCTTACCTACTTCGTGCGTTGGTGTTACAGGACTTGGTGTTCTGTGAGAGAAATGAATTAAAGTATGATTAATTAAGAGGAATGAGAGGCGGGATGTATGTAGTACACATGGAAGAGAGGAGAGGTACATATAAAATTTTTATGGGATAAGCTAAAGGAAAGAGATTACTTGGAAAGCTTAAGTTTAGATGGGATTATAATATTACAATATATTTTAAAGAAATCGGCTGGGAAGGCGTAGATTTGATCTGGTTCAGGACAGGGAAAAGTGGCAGGCTCGAATGAACATGGTAACGAAACTTGGGATCCGTAAAATGCAGGGAATTTCTGGTCTACACGGCGAACTATTAGTTTTCCATTAATAAAGCCACTCCATGAGGTTAAGTGAAGTTAAACAAAGTGTTAGAACATAACTTTCTTAATGTAAGGGGATTGCGTCATAACGTCTTTGGTTTAGAGCAATACAGTAGTCGCTACTTAAAAAAAAATCGCGTAGAACTTAAACAAACAAGATGCCTGCTGCCAGACATTCTGTGACGTAGTGCATTAGAATTAAGTCTAGCAGCAAGTTATAACCTGATATTAAAAAAATCGTATTTTTCAGCTGCAATCTGAAGGACTGTACAAGTTAATTAACGCAATAATGTCTTTGACTAATATCTGGAGGTGGTTTGGTTTAAATATCGGCCGCAACACCGGCTAGCCTGAAGCAGGTTTTGTGGTTTTCCACCGCCCTTTCAGCCAAATGTTGTAATGTTAATATATATTATACCCCCTAATAATTTTTGTCATATCGTTTTCAATTTACTACAATATTATCATTCGACATTTCATGTATATAGTCGGAGTCAGTGAGAATATTGCTCAATAAAACTACAAAAATTTCGGCTTCTACAACTAAGGCAGTTGCGATTCAGAATTATATAAAAATTAAGGCATAATTAGCAAAATTATTACACATAGAGTCCAGTAATAAAATTAATAATTATAAATACCGGTATTCGACAGAATTTCTTTACTCATGTATATATATATATATATATATATATATCGGAGCCAAGAACTATTTGCTTCATCAGTTTACTTTAACCAGCCGTGAGATGTGGCAGAAAGAATTTCTGATAATCTGCACTTTTTCTAAAATTAAAGATGTTTTGAAATTTAAATCTCTATAAATTTATTCAACGTCTACTGGTAAATAATGGTAACTATTTACCAGTATTTGACGTTCAGGTGACCGTGTATCATTATAAATTCTTATAAAAAACCAACTAGATGCACTAATTTCTCAAATTTATTTTTGGAATAAAAATCTACATGTTTCGGACAGTTCCTCTGTCCATCATCAGGAGTTTTTCACTGTACACACAGCAATGGTATATGTCA
>Ga0136643_10012643_pt1 | contig 12578 bp, 5 predicted proteins | sample TergutLab28metaG_FD_96883 | JGI IMG/M metagenome (GOLD analysis project Ga0136643, IMG submission 96883) | Labiotermes labralis P1 segment gut microbial communities from Petit-Saut dam, French Guiana - Lab288 P1 (version 3) (version 3) | ecosystem: Host-associated > Arthropoda: Insects >...
CTGTGAGTCGCTTTCCACAGGGGAATAAGCATGCAACTCAGGTTGTTACAATTCGAATCATAGAACAAAGGGTTCTAGCAGTGCTTCACCATAGGGGTGTGTGTTTGTGAGTTCATGGGAACATCATAAAATTAACTAAGTGCATTATAGTGACGTAGTACATAACTATTAATTTTTGGAAGCAATTAAGTGCATTTATGTTTTGTGTTTAACAGTGATTATTAATAGTAAATAAATCCTTATTGAACCAGCTTCTTATATATTGGAACAGATTGTTCACCTAACTTGTGTTCGAACCAGAGCGAACACGATGGTTTTGGATATGGTGTTGCCCGTCTTCCCGTGTCCTTCGTTAGCTGCAAGTGTGATGCCTCGCAGCTAACGAAGGACACGGGGAAGACAGGCAACACCATATCCAAAACCATCATATACAATAAATGACATGCTGCCATCATACCATTCACATCATAAACATATATCACAAGAGTAACTTTAGTCAAACTACGCAGCTTCCTAATAATGGTTGGAAAAAACAACCGAAACATGTCGGAGAATTATGTATGACTTTTTGAAATGTTTTTAACCAAGTGAGGTTTTATAACGTTTTAATAACAGTGTGCATGTGTTGGTAATTCAAATAAATGTAAATTTTTACAATATGCACGGAGAAAGATTAAAAATTGTTAAAGTAGTGTTTAAAGCTTCGGTCAGAAGAGTAGAATATGACTTTTATCACCATCTTCGAGAAGAAACATGCTGCATTGCAGTTTAATGACAGAAACGGGGAAGGAAAAAAATGACATTGTATGACGGGCGTCTTTGGGATTAGACGCCCGTTAAGACATACAGTCTCTTCTAAAAGCAGGATGGCAGTGGCATCAAAGGAATAACATTGCTCTTTTATTTTATGCTTTTCTTGCATGGTACTTGTCTATGCGAACAGCCATACGATAGTAGAGTGTGATAGATATTTGCAGCACTGGCAGAGAATGACAAGTACTCGTGACTATTATTGTTGTTTATTCGCCTGACTGACCGAAATTACTTTGTAATCTATTAGACATGTTCGGTCTAAACAAATTATTTTTGCATAAAAAGCATGAAAGGTTGCGCATTTATAATTGCATTTGCATATTCAGTTCATATTTTATTTTACACAAATTCTTGAAACCTGAGTTTTTTTTTTGTTACAAGTGATTATCACAAAAAACTAGGTGATCCTGATATTGGAAGTAAGTAGTAGAAAAATAATCAGTTGAAACTGTACCGTTTATGAAATTTACTAAATCGTCACGTCTTCTTTCTGTTGCCTTATCACAGTTGTAAGTATTGTTGTTGTTGTTGTTGTTTTGTTGTTGCTGTTGTCATGTAATATATTCCAATGGATATTGTTAATTTTTGGTACTTTAAAATGTGATTATACAAGTGAACTGAGCATAGTGTTATTCAGCACATCAAACTTCTACGGAATAAAAACTTTTGCAACCAGAAATAAGGAAAGCATATGCATTGATAAATAAAAGTATTTTTCCTAATCCACGACAAAGTCTTATCCATGTGTCACACCTCGTACATGCGTCTTTCATTTGGTACAATTTTACATATATTTGCGAGCGACTCGAGTACTTACTCTATGGAGCAGAGTCCTTCTTGAGAAACTAACCGGTTTTCAAACAGTCAAAAAATTCTCCGTATTTTACGAAACGCGAATACTTTTTTTTTGTGTGCTTGCAGTCCCTGAAGTCACGCATTGCGAAATGCTCAACTTTTACTGTAACTTAAGGTATAATTACCAATTTTCATAGATTCTCCGAGCCCTTAAGATTTTTTGTGGTAAATATGATATGTAGTAGATTAGGCAATACGTCTCGTTTATCGTGAACGCTTCCCTGTCTCGTAATCACCGTATTATTTTCCTTTGTATATCCATGTAAAGAATGCACAGTTAATTTAGAAGTTGGGCGCTGTGGACGTGCTATTAATTGTTGATATATGTGCAGCTTATTTCATATAATCTAAAAGGGTACTTTACTTCATATTAGTTTGGGATTGGGCGAGCGAAAACTGTATTGCTATTATGTCTAAGACTCTATGGACATCTAACAGGTCTGGAGCGTGAGAGTTATATTTAATGTCTTCATCGGATTTTTAAACATTTATTTCGCAGAAGTAGTTGTTAAATTGTGTTTAATTCTTGAAAAAGCAAGGAATCACTTTTTAACGATCTGTGATTGAGGGAAACGAGCAGGGTGGTAAACAAACATTTTGTGTCAATGAAATTTCGAAGTTAACATGCGACGCATGGAACCCATTTGTTGTGGATATTTTTCATGGTACGTTTATCGTCATAGTAATGATGGACATTTAAACATCTAGTATAGGCCCCTTTATCATTGTATTATTAAGTGTACTTCTTACACATGCTTGTCAATCATTTTGAGCAAAACTTTTTAAAGTCTAGACCCATTCTTATTTGGATTAGTGGACAATGCCTTGCTTTTCGGTACTGACACAACGTTGTAAGACGTGAGGAATTGGCATACTGTTAAATTATGCCTTTTTAAAAAGTGTTAAAATACAAAATGTCACTGGATGTTTTTAGAGGATCTCTTTTCCTTTGCAACATGTGGTACTATATTTCCAAAAATCTAAAATAAACATTTGTGTTTCCTACAGCGTCAGGCAACCTCAAGTGTTTTTATTTATAAAATTTTGAAAGAGTAACCGATCATATCTTCTGTTTCCTATACAACAAATTTGTATCAAAACGCACGGCTTCTTCAGTTTCTTCAACTGAGACCTTAACACTGCCACAGGCCCTTTTACCGATCACGCTTGCTGTCCCCGAATTTCACACTTCTGTGGTGATAGTCTGGTTACTGAAGTTCGGTTGTTGTCACACTCGCAACTCTTCCATTTTGTTATTATGTGCACCACCTTTCTTAGTTAACGTTCCACCACTTCCCGGTCCTGCATTCAGTATTTGCATGTTATGGGGTGGCAACAGAGGCTGAGATTCGGGCCCACAGCTCTGTAATTGATTTGGATTTGACAGTGCTGGTATGGGAGGTTTAGGTGTTTTAGGAGGTGGTGGAGGCCTTGGCAGAGTTGATGTACCAGATGAGGAATTATTTGACTGGGGGGGTGGTGGTAAGTCCGCAAATTCTGGTGGTGGTAATTGGTGATGGTGATGTGAGTGATGATGATGACCTAATATCGCACCTCCACCGCCTCCAGGATCAGTTCCTTTGACATTTGTTTTGCTCCCACCTCCGTTACCGTCGACGATAAGGAGGTCTCCACATATACTGTTCGGCATTTGACCGTTTTCTGCCCTCTTCTTGGCGACAACCCCCTGACCTCCACCTTCCTGGTGTAGTCTGCTCTTATCTCTCTGATAGTACACTCCAGCAAATATCAAGACGTTCAGTATCAACAGAGAGCACCCTATCGCTATGGTGACGCTCAGTGCTGTAGAATACGCCGCGAAACCGTCTTCCGGTTGCTGAGGGGGTGATGCTGAAGCAGCTGCGGCGGCTGAAGTTGCGTCATCGACGTTTCTGTCAGAATCTGACGGTAGAAGGCTTTGACTGGTCACCGGGGTGTTACCGGAAGTGTTCGCACTAGCTGGGTCAGCTTTGCCACCTGCCTGAACTGCAGACGATGAGGTGCTGGTGGTCTCGGCTGCTGATTTCTTCGGCAATGGGGCGCCGTCACTGAGACCTGGTGGACGAACTCGCCCATCGAAAGTGACGTCACCGCCCCCGGGGCCGATTGCTTGATCGTTGCCATCTTCGAGCATGTGGTGGGAGAGAGGTACGTCGTCCCCACCGGGACGGTGCAAGTCCGGCACCAGATTCAGCCAGAAAGACAGCCGGTGTGCTCGGTAGTGCGGTTTAACTTTAGGCTTCGTGTCTGTGAACAGAAAACAGTTAATGCTTCTTCAGCTACATTCTAATCCCGAAATCCACGTCAACTCAATTTATACGTAATGAAGGAAGAATATGGGGAAAACATTCTAGAAAAAGGGTAAGAAAAGAACGACAAATTCAGATACAGCCCCTTATAAAATTAGCGTGAAGTTTGAAATCGCTTTGAGTAAAAATCTCCACCACCACCTTAATTTCTATACTGGCCCGTAATTTACAGACTGAGTTCAAAGAAGGTTTTTATAAAAGAATATGCAAAATTGAGGTCATGCCTCAGCAATTAAAATACACAAAGTTATAGAAAATTTTAATAGACCTCTAACTACAGCACACGAGGACCAAATCTGACAAAACTCTTTATACAATTATGTATACATTTTTAAAATTATATAGGTCTATACTTCTGAATTGTATATTTTATGTTTCAACATTATAAAAACAGTGGATGTGAAAGGGGGGCCCCTTAGATTTACATTGTACCTGTCTCTTTTTGTATTGACATGCCTAAGGATTGCCGAAGTACGGCCCGAAACATGTAGCATACATGTAAGGGTAACCAGCTGAAGTGAAATAAACCTGTGTTGTGTTAGACTGAATAAGTGCGTTTTGTCCTTAGAGTAGAGTTTACTAAAGCAAGTGGTGAACTTGTGTTCATTTTGAGGCTCGTATCGGTAAGATTTTGCGACGTTGCGCCGTGTTTACCACTCCACAGCACTTTTGTGTGTGACAATAACAATTAGCTATGAACATCACCGTAGCAACTGAATTGGCCGTTGTGTCAGAGTACCAACAGCAGTTATGGTGACCTAGCTTGAGACCCAAGGACGTACAGGCCGTGAGGGATATCGTTACGAGTCTTCTACTCAACACGGCAATGATGCAATGCGTACTCGGACTACACAAGACATGCGACAAGCGGCAAGAGAACAACGAACGGGACTGTTCGTATGGACCGTCTGCCGCGGAGCCCACACGAAGTAATTGTTCAAGAAATCAGTAATGTTACGCCCTATCAGTAAAACATTTGCCATAAAATCCTTCACTCACCCTTCATGTTTTGCTGATGCTCTATCGTCTTCAGGGATGTGTAATGAAGTGGAAACTTTTAGAAGATTTACAGTGTAACGTTAATTTGGTACGTGGTAACGTTTAAAAATAGACGCGTTGAAACTGATTGTGCACTACTGAACGTGTTTTCATATTTTTTAACCAAAAAAAATGCACTGATTAAAAAACAATAAAACAGACCAAACAACACACTACATGTTACGTGACAACTCCTACATGTTGCGGCACCAGGGTGCCGTCTTCAGGGAGTTTATTAACAACAAAGAATCGCAATTCCAACACATGGTGCCGAAATATGTAGGAGTTGGCGTATAACATGAAATGTGTTTTGTGATCTGTTTTATTGTTTTTTAATTAGTGCATTTCGTTAGTTAAGTAATGGAATGTAGAAAAGTGTATGATATGAATTACATAAAATTTACTAAACGTGTTCTTTCGATGTAAATTTTATTGTGAGCTGTATTCTTCAAGTTTCGACAAATTAGACCCCTCTCTTCTAGTGTAATGACAATCAGGTGTAACGTCTAGTGTAAACAGACTGGAACGTGTTTTGAAATTATCTTTAAAGAAGCCCGTTGTTTTCGGTATGTCCATTGGACCACAAGAAAGAACTTAACGTGGATGGGAACAATTTTAGCTGTAACAGGTCTATACGAATTTCTTCATTAGACTACCCAGGGGGTGCACACATTTTCCAACATTCAACTTTACGCATCAAAGTTCTAGGCGCCGGAAGCGTGACATGAAGCAAATTCCATAGTGGGGACCCACAAATAATAGACGCCACCGTACAAAATGTAACTGCCTGGGCGACCCACCACCCGCCTTATGTGCACTCCTGCACCAACCGATGATTTCACCGAAAACTGTTTCACATACCAGTAATTAAATCTTTCGTTTTGTTTGTATCCTTAACATGCTTCCTTCCTATCTACTCATCGAAATATCAGTCACATTCGTTCAACTATGCCTTTAGGTAATAAGCTTTTGCGTTGAGCAACAGAGTTAAATTTTGGACTGCGGAATTGATATGTGTTCCTTCTCTGCCGTAAGTGGGACTGTTATTTGCAGCGGAAGGATCTATCACATGGGGGTTAACACTGATAGAGCATGAAGGTCAGCATGGATCGAGAATGCGTTATGCTATACCTTCACTCCCATATACTTCAACACTTTAGGTACACGAATAAAGTAACTTTACACATGTGGTTGTAATCCCTAATTGTGTCACAGTTCAAAGGGTTATGCTGAAATACGACAAACAAACACACTTTGAGTGTTTTGTTCTAGAGTTCCTATAAAATCATATTACTGAAACAATATTTGCTCCACCCCTGGTTTTAGTGAGCTGTGATGAATTGCCTTGTTAATTTTCACAACAAGGTGTGAAGAGTATGACGTAAGGGTATCATGAAATTCGGGTATTCTGGGATATTACGCTGTGTCGACTGGTATATGTGCCGACGCGGCTACACTTCCTGGAATATTCGCCCTGAAGATGAAGGCGCTAGTGTCCTTCGAAACGTCGGTAACTATTCACCGGTCGACAAGCTTGACATCTCAGAAGACTTGAGTCTTCAGCAACCTCACCTAGAGAAAAGCTAGCTTAAGGGTTTCCTGTTGGAAGAGGGCATGGAAAACGTCCGATATTAAAATCTTTACTTCCCTAAGAACCGCTATGCAGAATGCAGCACAAATAAATCATCCGTGGCGGTGGATAATGAGGAAGTTAGAGGAAGGAGTAAACGTCTTTAAAACACGTACCCGTTAGCGCGATTACGGGAGGCAACTGCTATCGGACGAAACCGCTTAAAGTGTAGTGTGCGTATGTTAAGTTATAGAACGGAATGAAAAGTGCTTGGGAAAGAAAACAAATTGCAGGGATTTATTCTAGGCTGCATACTTAAAAAAAAGGGAATCAGGGGGTGTGGCTGAAGCAAGTGTGACGCTAAAATTTATTAGTAATAGGAAAAGTTCTCTCAACTTAGTAACCATTTTTTTTTACACTTCTAATTGGGGTGTCATTTGGTGACGTAAGGTGTCGAGATTTCAGAGCTTTGAAACAGAACGTGTTTTAGGAACGTGGCTTTCAGTAGTGCTGTTACGATATTTGGATGGTATGCATTTCGAATTTCAAATAATAAAACGTCCATTTTGCAAAAAAAAAAGTCGATGAATTTGTTTTACCATTAATAAGCACTTTGAATGCTGACCACTATGAGTTCTTGTTTCAGTCCGTCAGTCAGGCGAGTCTGTGTGCACGCAGTGACGTCATTTCGGATTCGCTTGATAAAATCTGACAATTACAGTATTTCATAAATGAGCTGTATTTTGTCCAAACGAAGCATTGTGGATTCTCGGGTCTTAGATGATTCAACGCTTTTAATACCAAAATGACGGTTCAGAAGTGGTTCTGTCTGCACCTGATCCTCTTAATAATAGTTTGCCTGTTCCCCATCCTTTCAGTATTAGTTCTATCTGCTCCTCATCTTCATAAAGATAGTTCTGTTGGTTCCCCATCCTCTTAATAATAGTTTAGCTGCTTTCCCATCCTATTAATATTAGTTTTATCTGCTCATCACCTGCATAATATTAGTTCTGTCTGCCCCACATCCTCCCAATATTTTGCTGTCATCTCCTCCGCTTCTAATGACTCTTTCAGAGACAGTTTAACTATTAATATGGAAAATATGTTTCGTCGACAGGACTGCTTTATTTAAAACACATTAAAGTTTTGCAGTTGCTGTACGCTGTATATTTAGGTCCTCGTGGAACATTTTTAAAACTTTCTAATGGAATTTTGAAGTTATTTTCGATCTGGGACGTATATCTTGCGTACCAAAATCCTGACTGCACTTCCTTCTCCCTTTGGTCGAGCAGCATGTCTGAACCAGCTTAACTTCTGCAATTTCACTGTCCTGGAAATACTTACTGGTGTCCCCCCAACAGGTTGTAATATGACACTAAGCTTTTACACTTCCGTCCGTCTGTCTATTGTCAAGATCACTCTGTTTGCAAACATTGGTAATTAAAAGTATGAGAATGCACCCGACAACGTAAGCAAGTGGTGAAATTATTGTTTTACATGTGCTTCTGCAATTTGATTTGACATGCGTTAAAAACTAGATGAGATGTTGCGTATTTCGGTTACTTGATTAAAAAAAAAATTAGGCTATAACTTTCACAATTTCATCATAGGACGGTGTACCGGATTCCCACAAGCACGGTATTATAACAACGTTCCATAAAGACTGGAAACGTTTTAAGCAAGACTCCTAATTTCTCAATAATAATCCTGCGCCACAGGCTTAGTCTTCATCACGGAACCATTTTTTTTTATAATTGTTCTTATATATTAAAATTTAAAGCATATTAAAATTGCATGTTATTCCTACCATCTTCATCTAGAGCACAGTTGAGGGAAACGTGGACCTGTAACTGCATTCACCTAGATGCCTTCATGGCGTGCAGTGAGTTAAATACAAGGACAGAGTTATATTTTGTGTATGACATGTTCATAACTGGTGAGAAAGGAATTATTTGGAACGAAGTGGCAGTGATCTTAAATTGATTCATTGTATTACCGCGTACCTCACTTACTGCATTTGGAGAACCACGATAACGGTAAACACTCGAGCGTTGAAGAGTGTTTAATAAATCTCCAGCATATTTTCATCAATACGGATCATCATCAGGGAGACACATAGGTCAGAGTAGTTTTTCCTATGCGTACATAATTTTTTAGTTTAAATGACACGTAGAACAAGACACCTTAAGATATGTACGTGTAATTTACATAAGATATATTGCAAATGTACAACTTACTCGCTTTCTCTCCTTCTTCTTATTTGTCTTGAAATTAAAAAAACTGTCATTATTATTATTATTATTATTATTTCGAATTTTTTGTCTGTAAGTATCAATATATAATGAATAGTGAGATTGTCAGAATATGTCGATCCATGCGTCAGTACACTTGATATTACTAGACTTCATTATATCAGTAAAATTGTTTTATTATTCTTTATCGGCCTATGTCATAAAAACTTATGGTAATTACTGCAAATTATTAGTTGCACGTGTATACTGATGACGATTTGTATTGATAGAGGCATGTGAATCTTTTTTTATTTATTAAATGTTACTTGACACTGACATGTGTAAGTCGATAGTGTTTCTCAATATGTGAGGTAGTAATGACTTTATTTAAGGTTCTTAGCAATTGCATAGAGTGAAAGAGTCGTAAGTCAGTCAGGATAGGCAGCAACCCTGAAGACGTTCGAAACGGTTATCTCCCGACATTAGTTTCATGCATTAACCTTTAGACGCCTAATGTCAACTATAGTGGTCGTAACGCACCGCTAACCTCTAAAGTTGCATTTTATATATTTATTCAACAAATATATGTACTGAATATTTTAAACATGGTATATAATCTCTGTTTTTTTCTCTTCAAAATGCAGTTTGTTTCATAATTGTAACATATTTGGTTTCTGTATTATTCACATTTTATATACAGGATGTGCTAAAATTTAAAAAATAATTCCGGCACCAAAAGGTTAATAGACTCACTACTGGCTGAAGTGTGGTAAGTGGTACATGCGAAAAGATTAGGGTACTGCTTGGAAAATCACCTCTATTTATATTTATTCTGGGTCTTTGTTGGTGTGAATATTTAAAGCACACATTCTCTCGTTACATTGATCTCCTTGCCTCATTCCAGTGAGGGTCGGATAAACTTCCCTACATGGCACGCTACTCAAGTTTCTTGATGGTAATGGGCATTTGCTGTTCACATTTGCGTGGTCAATTATCCTGTCAGTGCTCCTAGTATGTTCTATGGACGCTCCAAGCAGTCCGCATTTTATCATATCGTAAGGTAGCACGCCATTATACAGTACTTAGAGTGGTGAATGCAACGCAAATTGGATCAACTAATATCGACAAAATTAATTTTCATAGGCGCTTTATTGTGACGTTAACCATTGATGTACGTAACAATGAAGTACATGAGCAAGTTGAGTAGTTCAGATAAACGAGTAAATGGGGAAATTGTGAAATTACCATGGTTAACACGTGTCAGCTGCAGTGGACATGACTTAAACAACGCATTGTTCAGTGTTTTTATAGTGTATACCTATGATGTGATGTTCCTGCAAGCAGTAGTATTCTATATTTGAAGATTTTAATTATGTGTTAAGCTGGATGATCCGGGATCGAATCCCGGCGGGGACGAGATTTTACGCCTGTCCATACCGGTCCTGGGGACCCACCCAGCCTCCTGTAAAATGGGTACCGGGTCTTTCCCAGGGGTAAAGTACGGCCGGGGCGTGCTGCTGACCACTCACCCCCTTCTAGTGCCGCTGTCATGGAAGAGTAGAGCTATACCTCTACCCACCCTCTGGGCCACACCGGGCCTGTAACGGGATCACTTTAACATTTGTGTTAAGTGTGTTCATGACGCTTAGCTGCCGTAGAACACTATCGCAATGAGAAATACGCCGGTGTGTAATTTTAAGTTTGTATTTGGGAGTTAATGACCCAAATTCTAGTAGGAACTGATTATGATTTTGATGCTCCTTGAAAATTAATGTAGCCCATCTTTTGAAAAAAAGGATTTTAACTATGGATGGGTAATCAGAAAATCGTATTAAAATTTTTAAGGGATTGGAAGGGCGTGTTACGCAATAACAATGCATTGCTTGAGATTCTGCAGCGATCCTACCTCATTTGACTTAACTTACCTTTATTCCATTTAAATATCATTTCCGATTAACTATTTTACTAAAGAAAAATACACATTCCACATTACACAATAATTAGGTATTTTTCGTGGTATTTCCTTAAAAAAACATTGTACCGAAGCACGTTTCAGACCCATGATACTGGTCCTTATGACAGCTGCTTTTCGTGTAACATACAAATTGTTCGTAGAACCGGTTTGTTGAAATTCGTGAGGCGCCACGTATTTGAGCCTCATATAAAATAAGTTGTATGATGTCTCACCAAACCAGCAAAATACTCCGATCACATTTTGTTTTAGAACCTACAGCGAAAAATGCGACAGAAATGTAGATAAAAAGGTGGATGGACATGACCCAAATCTTTAAGTGTTCATTTTAACACTTACGTAATTCATGCGAAGAGCGGATGAAGGGAGGTACAGAATAAACAGGAACTGTAAGAGCGCTAGGCTACAGGAAAATGTAGTATAGTAGTGCTAGCGTGCAGAAGTTTGTTCCGGAGTTAGTGAATTAGACACGTGACACGTGTGTGAGGTAGTGCTCTAACTCACAATTTCAACTTTTCTTGCCAGTGCAGGATGACAAAACAAATTAGAAATCTTTGTGTACTTGTACCTAATAAGAACTGAGTAAAAAGGTAAAGGTAAAGTGATCCCGTTACAGGCCCAGTGTGGCCCAGAGGGTGGGTGGGTAGAAGTATAAGCTCTACTCCTCCATGTAGCGACACTAGAAGGGGGTGAGTGGCCAGCAGCACGCCCTGGCCGCACTTTACCCTCGGTAAAGACCCGGTACCCATTTTACAGGAGACTGGATGGGCTTCAGGGCCGGTCTGGACGGGTAGAAAATCTCGTCCTCACTGGCATTCGATCCCGGACCGTCCAGCCCGTAGCTCAGTCGCTATACCGACTGAGCTACCCGGCCCACAATTGGAATTGAGTATTATGCCAAAATAAGGGCTGTAGGCCTCATACATATTATTCCTGTCTCTGAATATTGTGGATTTATGAACCAGTTGTTCAGTAATTCGCAATGTGATGTTTGAAACATCGCATTAAATTACGTGTTGTTCTGGACGTTGTTGAAAGAGACGCTGGGGCAATTAGTTACGTAAATCCGCACTTACCCAGAGTTATAGCCGCAATGGTTTCATTAGAGAAATGGGTCAAAAATACTTCAGTGCTTTAAATTGTTAGTTTTTGTGGCAAATGTAAATTGTTCAATTAAAGGAGTTGCAAGCTAGGAAGGAGGTGATCTGAATTTTTATCGTGGTTGCAGAAATCCTTAGATTGCGTACTGGGCACAGAAGGGTGTCAGGTGACTTAACTTAAATAACACGGAATACTCTACAACGGACTACAGGAATTTTAGGATCCCTCAGAAATTTTATAAGTGCGGATATCTGGGGGGGAAAACAGTAACAAATCTGAATTACACTTATGGTGGTGTAAAGAACGGTTTAAATAAGTGCAATCCTTCACTCCATATAGGGAAGTCGCTGGATATGGCGGCGATGAGGAAATACTTATAGCGCCTTACGGTTAGAAGAATTTTTTACTCGTCAGTTTGCATGCATAATTGCCCTCTGAACTGTCCGATTCAGAATTTATGCAGAAAGAGTGAATTTTTAGATGTTCGGTGGACGTCTTCGACGGGGGAAAGAACTGTTAGCAGACGTCTTGACACACACACACACACACACACACCACACACACACATGCACACACACACATACACACACACACCACACACACACACACACATACACACACACACCACACACACACACACATACACACACACCACACACACACACACACACATGCACACACACACATAC
>Ga0136643_10012645_pt1 | contig 12577 bp, 14 predicted proteins | sample TergutLab28metaG_FD_96883 | JGI IMG/M metagenome (GOLD analysis project Ga0136643, IMG submission 96883) | Labiotermes labralis P1 segment gut microbial communities from Petit-Saut dam, French Guiana - Lab288 P1 (version 3) (version 3) | ecosystem: Host-associated > Arthropoda: Insects >...
AAAAATTTTAATTGCTGAGTAGTACACTCCCTTTTGGAACTTTGTTAGATTAGCTGCGGGTGGATGTAAGTTGGTTTTAAATCTTGTGTGAATACTGTGGATCTGATTATTTGTATAAAATAAATGTTTGTTTTTTATCACAAATATTGATATTGAGAAGATATATTGAGAATATAAGGGTAGTAGTTCTAATTTTTTGAACAGTTCCGTACATGAATCTCTCATTCTTGAATTTGTGATAATTCTAATCACTGTTTTTTGAATTTTGAAAATCTTATCGCTATATGGTTGATTTCCCCCAAAAATTACCCCATAACTCATAACTGAATGTATGTAAACAAAATAGATCATTTTTAAAGTTTCTGGAGACATTATAGCTTGTATCGTTTGAATTACAAAACATGCTGTATTCAATTTGGACATCATTTGGTCTGTATGAGCCTTCCATGATAGGGAGTCATCAATGATCAAACGCAAAAATTTTCTATTTGATGAGCTTGTGACATAATTACCCTGGTAGTTAAGTTTAACATCATAATCCCAGATATTTTTCATATTAAATTGTAAGTAATGTGTTTTATTGTAATTTAATACTAATTGGTTTACTTTAAACCAATTATTAATACCCCAAAATATTTTATCTATTTTTGTTTCAAAATTTTCCAGATTTGGACTAGTCACTATTATACTGGTTTCGTCTGCATACAAAAGGATTTTGGTTCCAATGGATGCTAAATTTGGCAAGTCATTTATATAGATTATAAAAAAAATGGGTCCCAAAATTGATCCCTGTGGTACTCCATGTTTTATTTTCTCCCAGGTGGATTCAATACTATTATTATGGTTTAAAATTAATTTTTGATATCTTCAATCTAAATAAGATTTTACCAAATTGTAAAATTTTCTTGGTACTCCAAAGAATTTCATTTTCTCTAATAGCACAGCATGATTAATAGAGTCAAATGCTTTATGGAGGTCACAAAATATTCCTCCCACCATCTGTTTGTTGTTCAAAGCTGTCAGACTTTCATTTAGTAATATATAAGAAGCATTTTCTTTTGACACTTCGCTTCAAAAACCATATTCATGCTCATTCAATATAACATTATTGTTCAGATGATCAAATAATCCTTTATATATGACTTTTTCAAAAATTTTAGAAAATACAGGCAAGAGGGAGATTGGTCTATAATTAGACGGGAAAGATTTGTCTCCACTTTTATAAATTGGCTTAATTAATGAGAATTTCAATCTTTCGGGGTAGATACCTTGGGCAGGCATTTTGTTACATATATTTATTAAGGGAGAAATTATAAAAGGTTTACTTATTTTTATGATTTTTGTTGAGATTTTATCATACCCACTGGAATTCTTATCCTTCAGTGAGTTTATTATTTTCTTTATTTCTTTTGCGGAGGTGTAAGGTCAACTTATATCTTTGAATGGCTGATTAAAATATTTGAAGAAATGTTGTAGTGGACTTGCCTCTTCTTATTTTTTATTAATTCTTTTGTTACTAATACTCCCTGCTGTGTTTAAAAAGTAATTGTTAAGTTCATTTGCAATGGCTATTTGGTTATATACTACAAGATCATTAATTCTTAATAACCTAATGTTATTCTCATTAGTTAATTTATTTGTTTCTTTATGTATTATATTCCACGTGGTTTTCATTTCATTTTTTCACTTACTAATAACTTCTTTATAATACAGTTTTTTTGCTTCCTTTATAACTTCAGATAACATTTTGCAGTACTGTTTGTAATGTAACTTATGATCCATTTCATTATTATCCTTCACCTTCAGATATAACTCTCTCTTTCGATTACAAGAGGTTTTTATCCCTTTGGTTATCCAAGGTTTAGAAATTGTATTGCAATCTGTATGTTTCTTAATAAAGCATGAGTGAAAAATCCTTAAATATATATTTAAAAATTTATTGAAAGAAGTGTTGGCATCATCCTGTTGGCATCATCTTCCATAAAAATTTCTTCCCAATTTTCATGACTTAGTAGTAATTGGAATTCCACTATACTTTGGTCATTGATGTCCCTCTTTGTGGTGATATTATTTATTTGTTTTGTAAAAACAATATTTTCTATTATTATTATCTGCACCTCGTGATCAGAGAGCCCTGAAGGTGACCTGTAAATAGCTAATATGATTAACTGTATGAGAATTATTTTTAGCCTTACAACACAAACCTCAATATCCTTCTCCTTGCAGTATTTATCAAGTGAGATAGAGAAGAAATCAATATCTTCATGAACAAAAATACACACCCCTCCATTCTTGAATTCATGTCTACAAAATTTAGATCCTAATTTAAATTGGTCTATGGGTAGATTATCTATTTCATAATCTTTCAAGTGATGTTCAGTTAAGCACATTATGTTTGGGTAGTCAGGAAAAAGGGAGTTTGATAACTCGTCCACTTTTGATTTTAATCCTCTAATATTTTGATGGAATATTTTGAAAAGGTTTTTACTATTAGTTAGCTTTATTGTGTTTGTATGATTTTACAAGTTATATACCTTGTGGTAAGTTAGAGACAGCAAATGTTATGGTGGGCAGATGAAATTCATTTAACAGTTTTTACTATAGACTTACCATATAAAACATCATCAGGCAGTTTGTAATGTGGAAAACACACAAATATATCACTTCCACAATGGACGTATTGCATGTAAATCTGAGTTTATTTATTTATTACCTTTGAATTCTGTCATGAAACTACTTTGGTTTCTATGTTATACCGTTTGTCATACTTAACCATTAGACCCGCAAGTCATTCAAATTAACGCCTGAACCACTGTAGTTGTTATTTTACAAATAAGAGATAACTAAGCAGGCAAGTCAGAAGTACTTCTACTTTACAGTGATTGGAAGGGACTGTACACAAAATTCTGACTGTGACCGACTTGAAAACTCGTTCTGCAAAAATTGATGCGTGACAGGTACCAGGGTACATGCCAGGACAAATATGTGGCTCCTGGAAATAACACCAAATGCCTTCCAAGTAAGAATCCTAAATATTTATAATTATTACTTCCTAGTTGGCAGATGTGAAATATCATAAATCAGTAACTCTTTCTGGCAGAAAATATGGCTGTAATTGCAAAAATAAAAGTGAATGAAGTTCAACTGCAGCCCAATTTCCTTCCTTCCTTGAGTAAGAAAATTTGCTGGTACTCTACCGTACCAGAAAATGAGGTACTGCCTCTAACACAGAGAGTAATGACATGCCTTACAATATTGTCTATAGTTTTATTTTTAGTGTACAGGAGGTATTGGTATGAAATCTGATCAGAAGATAATCAGTAATCACTAAAACTTACCACAATTTCTGTAACATAAATATTCATATTTCAAATATTAACAACTTATAATAGAGATGGTGCATCACTGTCACTAATTGAGATTTGGTTATTAGTCAATAAACAGGTTTTGTCAACATGAACATGTACAACAAATTAATTATTTTTCATTTCAATAAATCAAACCTTTAAACTATTGCTTTTATTTTATTTTTTATCTGTCTGTCAAAGACACTCTGGCAGATGCATGCATTCTATGCAATAAAGCTGCTATGATTCATAAGACGTAAACAGAGTGACTCTGAACAAGTATATCACTTCTCATTTCTAACAGTCAGGAGCCCTCGTTTGAGAAATATATTAACATTCAATGTGACCATGTGAAGCAGTCATTAAAGACCACAAAGGCACCCCTTAATATACATCACATTATCATGCTCTATTGAAAAATTTTACAGTGCCTGTGGATAAATGCATGAGATGACCACACTTGGCTTTCCTTTCAGGATATTTGTGCAAAATCACACAAATTATTTATATGATAATCACAGTGAACATATCAGTTCTATCTGTGAATTTTCTCACTGATTTCACCCTAATCTCAAACACTTTTCTTACTATCTGAAATGGTTCACCTACATACTAAACTCAGTACTGTCATCAAGGATTCTGTAAAGACTGAAACTCAGCACATGAATTTCCTCAGACAACATGCACGGGTGCCTTAAGAACACACCATTAAATTAAGGAAGTAATTAAGAAGTGATGTAGGCCATGCCATAGTTCTGGCAGTTAGGTATCGGCCTTGAACTGTAGAAATTTAGGATTAAACCTCAGCCCATTTCTGTGAGATTTGTGGTGAACAAAGTGGCACTGGGACAGATTTTTCTCCTAATATTTCAGAGTATCCCTATTAGTAAAATTTCATGAGCATGCCACACTCATACACTCATCTGTCACCAATGCCGTATTATTTAAGTATTAGATGACTTTGTTAAATAAAAATAAAGGATGCAGCTTGGAGAAAATGAGTATAGTAAGCACATTGATAAATGAAAATTGCAGTTGATAAATGATTTGAAATGGGTGGATGATACATGATATAAAGTGAAGGAATTTTATGATGGACCCAGCAATGTATTTGAAATTGGAGACTCAGAGAAAGGACAGTCAAATGAGTTCTTAGTATTGGAACATGGCTAAGTGGCTTTATACTGTGTAAAGATGAAAATGTAAAGAGCAGGTGAAAGAGAGAGAGGAAGAGGAGGATTAAAAAGATTTGCAAGAACAGAAGTGAATTTTAAAGGAAAACACAAAAATAAATTGTTATCACCTATAAACTGAGAAAGTTTTTTATACCACAGGTGGTACACATGAAACAATGGTCATTCCTGTCTGTGGCCAAATGAAAATGTGCTGTAACGAATGTGTAACCGGAAATTGAAATTCTGTGATTAGTGTTTGATTAAGATTGTTACATTTTATTACATATAATAAATACTTATAAAATTAATTTTACTCAGACTATCTGAAATTAAGAGGCTATTTGACTTCTTTATTTATAGATGAGGGAATGTGGTGTAAGGTCTTGCAAACATTGCAATAGACTTTTGTTTCAAAAAATTTCAAGGAAACTGACTAGCTAAGTGAATATGAGCTCCTAAAGAAGGCTCATGCTGCAAGTATTTAGTAAAACTGAATTGTGTTATTAAGTATCTCAAGACAAATTTAAAAAACAAATTAAAAAAAAACAAATGGTAAGAAGTTACTGCACAGCACAACTGAAGAATTTTCATGCAATTCTTAATGCAACTGCAGTTGTGGAGGCATGTTCCCAGTAATGAATGCCATATATATGGATAAGAAACACAAGTAATTGACCCTATAAGTTAATCAACAGATAAGGCATCAGTTTATTGATTTAAAAACATAAGTCTCATATACAAAATATGAAGTTGTGGACTGGAATCAGAGCACGGTATAAAAGAAGGTACTACACAAATTGACCATGCCTGAAAAATGATCCAAGTACTATCAAAAGATTTATATGGCAATGTTACTGGCTAGAATCAATTTTTTTTGAAAACAGTTCAGTTTTCAGACAATTTTGTGTGCAGAATAATAGTTTCTCAATCCTTAAAATCCCTATGCCTTTTTCTATTTCAGTAAATATTCATTGTTTTCCCAGAAAACATGTTCATGTTCCATTATGAAAACCAAGTGTGTTTTGAAGGATTATTATGAAATGCAAAATGTCTGGACAACAACAACAGAGATACAAATTAGTTTTCTTAAAAACACTGAACTGCATGACAAGTTTTCAGGGATCCTGTACATCATACAGTGAGGATATTACCAAATGCACATAAAAACCAGATGTTACTGATTACAGACATACTTACTTGCTTACTGCATGGAGCAGAGTCATCCTAGAAAAGCTAACTGGTTCTCAGCTAGTCAAGAATTTCCCTGAAATTTATGGAAACTGAAGGTTCATTACCGCATACACAAAGTGCTCGCCACCTGTCACTGTCCTGAGCCAGATCGATCCAGTCCATTCCCCCATGTCCCACTTTCTGAAGATCCATCTAAATATCCTCTGATCTACAACTGGGTTTTCCAAATGATTTCTTTCCCTCAGGTTTCCCAACCAAAACCCTGCATATATCTCTCTCTCCACCTCCCATACATGCTACATGCCTCGCCCATCTTATTCTTCTCGATTTCATCACCCAAACAATACTGGGTGAGGAGTACAGATCATTAAGCTCCTCACTGTGTAGTTTTCTCCACTCCCCTGTTACCTTGTCCCTCTTAGTCACAAATATTCTCTTCAAGAACCTGTTCTCAAACACCCTTAGTCTACATTCTTCACTCAATGTGAGCGAACAAGTTTCACACCCATACAAAACAACAGCAAAATTATAGCTCTGTGTATCTTAATCTTTAAATTTTTGGATAGCAAATTGGAAGACAAAAGATTCTGCATCAAATGATAGCAAGCATTCCCTGACTTCAATCTGCTCTTAATTTCTTCCAGAACAGAATTTTGATTCATTAAGGTTGTTCCTAAATATCTGAATTCTTCCACCCTTTCAAAGGAACCATTATCAGTCTTCATCATGTGACTTCGTTCTGCATCCTTATCTTGAGTTATGATCATGTAGTTAGTCTTATCACCATTTACTTCTAGTCCAGTTTCCTTACTGGCAACTACTAGAGCTTTTGTGTTTTTCTTTATAGTATATATGCTTCCTCCTAATATATTAACATTATCAGCTGATATGTACCATTTAATTCCAATCCATCTTGGTTTACCTGAACCCTCCTAATGGCAAACTCTAAAGCAAAGTTGAAAAGCAATGGTGATAGAGCATCTCCTTGTTTCAAACCATTCTTAATAGGAAACATGTCAGACAAATTCTTGCTTATATGGACTCTGCTACAGGTTTCATTCAGACACACGTTTATTAGCCTTACCAGTTTAGTGGGGATACCAAACTCAGTGAGAATATTATACAAGACCTCCCTCCTAACTGAATCATAAGCTTTCTTGAAGTATATAAAGAGATGATGCACTTCTTCCTTGTATTCCCACTTTTTCTCCAGTACATGAAGAATGCAGATTATATGATCAGTAGTTGTCCTGTTGGGTCGAAATCCACATTCATAAACATCAATAATTTCCTCTGCATATGAAGTTAACTTGGACAGCAGGAAAATGGGTAAAATTTTGTACATAGTTGGCAAAAGTGGTTTGCCACTATAATTAATTCAGTCAGTTTTATCATCCTTCTTATAGACAGGTGCAATACTGGACTCCTATCACTCCTCAGGTAATTTCTCCTTATTCCAAATAGAAATAATAATTTTATGGATCTCATAGCGAATTGTTCTACCCACTGCTTCCATCAATTCTGTAGGGATTTCATCAATACCTGGTGGTTTAGACTTTTAAGCTTTGCAATAGTCAACTCAACCTCAAAGGCACTTGGCTCAGGCACTAGTGGTTGTGCTGTGTTTACTTATGTCTTCATAACAACATTAATCTCATGTACATTTAATTGCTGAGGAAATGGTTCCTACAACTAGCCAAAACACTGTGGGAAACTGTAAACAATTCACCCCTTTCATCCTTTACTGTATTAGTTCTAGGCCGGTAGCCCTTCTTAAAGTTATTGATGCCCCTATACAATTGCCTAATATTTTTGATTGTACTGTTAGTTTCAAGTTGTTTAATTTTAGCATTGAAATATTCCTTCATTTTGTTCCTGAAATGTCTGCTAGCTTCATGTCTTGCATTGTTTAAATTATCTACATTGCATGGGTTTGGATCCTGTAACCACTGAATATTAGCCCGCTTCCTTAGATCTATAAAACCTAAACATTCTTCATCAAAACATGTTTTATGCTGCTTCAATTCATGTAGAACTAGACTCTCTTTAGCTGAGGTTTTGACGTTCTCTTTAACGTTCTCCCAAGCCCTATTTATGTACTAGTTGTTACTTATGGTCTCAAAAGCTGCAAATCTGTTTGAGATGTTAATTTGATAGGATTTACTAACCTCCAGCTCATTTAGTTTCCTGATATTAAATCTTTCCCCACCAAAATTCTGTGCTGCTTGTTTACTTACTGCCAATCTTTCCCTAACTTTTCAACTTCCAGATAGTGGTCAATATCACAGTCAGCTCCCCTGAAACTTTGTATATCTATAATATTTGAGTGCCATCTCCTATCTACCTATATGTTTGTTCAACTTGGTTGTGAGTCTCCCCATCAGGGGAGGTCCAGGCTTACTTATGAATGTTTTGGCACGGAAACATCATGTTCTTAAAAACTAGGATTTTTTTATGTGGCAAACTTTACCATTCCAGCACCATATTCATTACTATTCTGATGTAGGCTCTTATTCCCAATTGTCGTTTTGAAAATATTCTCCGCCCCCCCCCCCCCTTGCATTAAAATCTGCTAATAACATTTTTATATGGCACTTAGAAAAATGATAAAGAAACCTTCTCTAATTCGTCATTAAAACTGCCCTTTGAATCATCACTTTTCTCCTCACTTGGTGCATACGCATTCAGAACAATGATATTACACCAGCAACCTCTTAGAACTACGAGGGGGAGCTGATAAGTCCTTAGCCCGACCAGGAAGGAAACAAGCTACAGAGACCAAATTCGGGATTTATTCAACATACCACTACTCTCCGCGAAGCTCAATACACTTATTAGCCCGTTGCTGTAACCTTTGTGGGCCACTCAAAAATGAAATTCAGAAGGTTGTCCGTCCAACCAGGTCTCCGCGGCAGCAATGAGCTCCGCGTCGGGAGAAAAATGGCGACCTTTCAATTTTTTTTCAGTCCAGGGAACAGGTGGTAGTCCGACGGGGCCAGATCCGGAGAATAGGGTGGGTGATCAAGTTACTGGAAGCCCAGGTAGGCCAGTTTCTTCTGGGATACAAGTGACCGGTGAGCCGGGGCATTGTCGTGCAAGAACAAGACCTCCTTGGCGACATTCCCTCGCGTTTTTCCTTCAAAATGTCCTTCAGTTGCACCAGGAGAGATGAGTAATACTCCGCGTTCATAGTTTGGCCCTTTGGATGATAATCAACGGGAGGGTGCCGTCTTGATCTCAAAAGAATCGAGGCACTCGGAATTTTTGGGGCGGGTTGAGCCGCTTTGCCGCCACTCCATTGATTGTTGCTTTGTCTCCGGGTCATAGTGATATAACCAGGTTTCCTCCATGGTCACCAATTGCGACAGGAAATCATTTGGATCGCGTAGAAAAAATTCCAAAAGTTGCTCAGACGATTGGCACCGTTGAAGTTTTTGATCCACCTTCAGACATTTCGGGACCCACTTCGCAGAGAGCTTCCGCATGACTAAATCTTCATGAATGATGGACCCAACCCACTCACGTGATATGCCCATTTGCTCAGATATTTATTTAGCCGAAATCCGGCAGTCTTCCAAGATTAGCTCGTGAATTTGATCAATAATCTCCGGGGTGGTCACTGTTTTGGGTCTTACAGGACGAGGCTCATCATAGGTGGAAAAATCACCACGTTCAAACTGGGCCACCGAGTTTTTAACGGTGGCATACGATGGTGCATTTCCCCCTAATGTTTCTTTCAGAATGGCGTGAATTTCCTTCGGCGCTTTGCCTTGCAGGAAAAATAACTTGATGACAGCTCGCGTCTCCATGTTGTTGAAATCGCGCGCGTCGCCTGACATGCTTCCTTTCAGCCTCTGTAACAAGAAAAAACTTGCAGTTCGTCACATGAACAGACCCTCTTTCCAATGACACTATCGATTCCGTCCTACGACATCGGGAAATAGGTCGGGCTAAGGACTTATTAGCACCCCCTCGTGTGTGTGTGTGTATATATATATATATATATACACACACACACGACACTCTATCGCTAACAAACTCCACTCTCTTAACTGCTGATACTATTCTGTGGAGTACAAAAATTCCTGTTCCCAATTGATGATTTTCGTTTCCTTTTCCATAGGAAAAAATTTTAATCCCCTGCTTTTTCCGTGCCTCCTTTATCCCACCTAACCTCCTGCACATCCACTAAGTTTAATTTATATCCTGCTAATTCCCTGGCTGCTGCCGTAAGTAAGCCTTCCCTATGCGGGCTCCTAACATTCCAAGTACCAAATCTCATGTCGCTTTTTCATTGCTTATATTGTACCAAAGTGTCAGTCCAGGTCCAAGGCTGTGTGTGAAAAATTTCATAACAAGATATATTCTTATGGCGAGGAGTTGTTAACACCTCCCCCAACGCCCAAGCTGGAGGACCACCCTTTGTAGGCTGTCCGCGACTTCTTATCCAATATATTCTCAGCTACCCTCCATATTGGAAGCCTTTGCTCCATCCGCAACCTGAGGACACGCCATATCGTGGTGACAGGCACCCACTTATCCTGGACAGATAACTGGCAAATATTAGAAAAACTTTCCTGCATGGACATTCTTTTACAAAAGTTTTTCACATACAGAAATATTTGTGCCTTAGAGGGAGGTAGTAACAGGAGGCTGGAAGAAAGTGCAAAAAGAGGAGATTCGTATTTTGTACTCACCAAATATGTATTAGGGTGATGAAATCAGGGAGGAAGAGATAGGCAGGTTATGTGACACAGATGGGAGAGAAATTTGATGAATAGAAATTTGGCAAGAATACCTTGAGGAAGGAAGCCCACTCAGAAGTCACAGGTGAAGAAGACAGACAATATTAAAATGAATGGCATGTCGATAAGAGATGATATTACGATGAATTTTATGAAAATATGATAGGGGGCATGGACTGGATTTATCCGGTTCAGGACAGGGACAAGTGTTAGGTTCTTGATAAAATGGTAAGGAACATTTGCTTTTTAGAAAATGCGGGAAATTTATTCATTATCTGCGGAATTTTTGGCTTCTGAAAAAGTACTCTGCATCATTGGTTAGTTAAATGCTTTGTTTTTTCACGTAAAATTAAAAAGTAGTTTATAATGGCGACCAACATGAACAGATACATAGCAGCGTGCAAGTCTCCAAACTATTCCCAAGGAAGTATATACCAGGTGATATAATTAATGAAGCATTGCCATATTGAATATTTGAGTCTTTCAATGATGAGATAAGAGTATATAGTTACAAAGTATTATGTGAAATGTGTGTTATTTGCACAGCTGTACGCACTATGAGATATGTGAAGAGTCTCTCCAGTGTACCTACTCAAAAGAAACAGACTGTCAGGCAGTAAGTATCAGTGTTCGACCAATACATAATACAAAAAAGGACACTGTGTTCTTAGACAAGTGGCTATGTATGATAACAGTATTGATCATAACATATATCGTATCATATCATTTATATCCCTTCCGTAAATCCGTGCAAGATTACATAATCCATAAGGATATTGTAACCGTCCGGCTCACCATTCTAGCTCATTCGGTTCTCATGAGACCTAATTTTCAGGGACTTCCGTGGTTTGAGTTTGATGGGCTTGGTGAAGATGAACTATTAGTACGATTTTGCTGAATTAATAATCTGGAGAAACTGTTGTGAATTTATTTTCAGTCACTGGGCGCTAATTTGGTGCAGGTTTTATTGCATACGATAAACGTAACACGGATCACTCTGTCACGTAGCGTATTCACTGCACATTAATCTTTAAGGAATAATAAAATTGTATTGTCTGAAACTTGGTAATACCGAGTATGTCCAATTTAATATTATTTGTTTTAAAACTGTACCTCCGTAGAAACACTTATAAATTTCTAATTATCTAATTTATTCTGTTAATCTGGGTTAAATCTGGAGCGATGCACACTCGCGTCCTCCTCCTACGACAATCGAAAAACTTGTGTGTCGTTCGCTACAATATGCGAAGTTAGATTTCCTGTTTCAAAATTCCGCCTACACTAATTTGCCTAATAAGTCTGATTGCTCCCCTCTAAATTTGACAGTCTCGTAATAGGCCGAAAACTTCAAAATTTTATATTCTTTCTCCCCATTGGTTCCTAATGACTGACGCGTGTCTTTTAACTTAACATATGTAACCTCCGTAGAAGTGTGCTCTACTGGACATTTTTAATGGGCTACCGTAACTAACATGGTATCCACCCCCTCGTGATTTACATTTCGAAAAAGTGTCAAACTCTCGAATTTTGGCTGTCCCAGCAAACTTCAAAACTCCATTAAACTTGATGTTCAGAAGTACGTAACAACTAGAATTATCTTTTGTAAATGCTTACCGCACCTTCTAACCCATTGTAACCTCTACTTTTCTATTTCTTCAGTTGTCTGTCTATCCTACTTCACACATGACTCTTTCTCACTCTCTGCCCCGTAACCATCCTTCTCTTTGCTATTCAACTGACCTTTTGTATCCCTTACCAGATGCTTCTGACTTCCCTCATTCGAAAACATATGTATTTCTACATTTCAGAAAATAACTTTGTAGCTTCTAACCACATAATGGTTCCCACCGGTTATAACATGGAAATCTTCATATTTGTTGGGATTAAGGGGTCATTAGGGATTTGTATAGGGGCATCAATGACTTTAAGAAGGGGTACCAGCCTAGATGTAATATAGTTAAGGATGAGAATGGTGACCTGGTTGCAGACACCCACAGTATTGTGGTTAGGTGGAGGAAATATTTCTCCCATTTATTCAATGTGCATGGGGTTAAGGATGTTGGGCAGGCAGAAATACACACAGCAGAACCACTGGTACTTAAACTAAGTGCTTTTGAGG
>Ga0136643_10012649_pt1 | contig 12575 bp, 7 predicted proteins | sample TergutLab28metaG_FD_96883 | JGI IMG/M metagenome (GOLD analysis project Ga0136643, IMG submission 96883) | Labiotermes labralis P1 segment gut microbial communities from Petit-Saut dam, French Guiana - Lab288 P1 (version 3) (version 3) | ecosystem: Host-associated > Arthropoda: Insects >...
ACCACCACCAAAGCCACCACCACCACCACCACCACCACCACCACCACTACATTCGTAATATCACCCGTGTCAGTATATGCCTATTCTGCGCTGAAGGATTACTACAAAATGTCTAAATAAAAATGTTATTATTCTGTATATTTACAGGTCAAAGACAGCTGAGGAAGTTCTATTCAGAACTGTAAATCATATAAAAGGAGAAGGTCAGAACACTTGCAAAAATATTGAGTCTTTGAAAAATATTCCCTACACTGCTTCGACAGCATTAATTTTGTTTTAGCAGCACACATTCTGCATTATCGATCAGGTGTTCTGGGGGTAAATACAGCGTTTATGGTTCGCGTGACTGTGTAGTGAGTGAATATTGTGTGGAGGGTGGCAGTCGGCGGGGTTGGTAGAAAACACTAAATAAATATTTAAACCATTTAAATCAGGGTACTTATACTCAAACAAATGTCAATGGATTTCCCCTCTCATGAGAGCGCTGAAGTCTCTGATAGGCAACAGAATGATGAAGTCGCATATCTGTACTGCTAGCTTACATCAATTCACCTTAGTTGTTTTGCAAACGAAATGTCAAAGTCTTTGTGTGCAATGTTTTGAGAGTGTGAAGGTTGAATTTTGGGGATGTTTGTATCTGTTAAAATGACGATACTGCTTATAATGAGCCCATTCTTTATTGCAATTCAGTAAACTCCTTTGAATAAGTGGACTATAATATGAAAGCAATATGTTACTGCAGTGTGGATTCATTGTTCCTGGCAGCCCATGTGTATTGCTGTGTTGATTTCAATTACTAATGCAAGTTGCTCCATCGAAATAAACACATTTCACGTCCAAAAACTTAATAAGAAGAATGTCTGATCAACTGCATTGCGTATTTGACCTATTAAGTGTACTTTGTGGCGCATTTGAATAATCGTGACGTGTTCACACAGTTAGTATACATATCTCTGTATGACATTTTAAAGCTACTTTATGGGGAGGATATTTATTTTATGCCCAAGAGAAAGTGGGCGCCTGAGGATGGATGAAACCTCATGAGACAAAGTATCGTATTTCACACTCTTATGTGGACGTGGATGTGAAACTTGGTCGCTGACATTGCGGGAGGAAAGGAAGCTGAGGGTGTTTGAGAACATGGTATTGAGGAGAATATTTGGACTTAGGAAGGACGAGGTAACGGTGGAATGGAGGAGATTGCATAACAAGGAGCTAAATGATCTGTACTCCTCACCCAATATTGTGCGGGTGATAAATTCGAGAAGAATGTGATGGGCTGGGCATGTGGCGCGTATGGGTGAGGAGTGGGGGGTGTATAGGGTCTTTGTGGGGAAACCGCAGCGAAGAAGAGCACTGGGGAGATCTAGGCATAGATGGGTGGATAATATTAGGATGGATCTCCAGGAGATGGGATGTGGGTATATGGACTGGATTGGGCTGGTCCAGGATAGAGACAGGTGGCGGACGCTTGTGCGTGCAGCAATGAACCTTCGGGTTCCGTGAAATGCGGGGAATTTCTTGACTAGCTGCAAACCAGTTAGCTTCTCAAGATGAACTCTGTACCATGGAGTGAGTAAGTATGTGGACGTTACTAGGGTGATTAAATCGAAGACAATGAGTTTCGCAGAGATCGTTATTGTCGAGAAGCTAGGCGTCTGCGTTGCTTAGAATATACCGAATAATCAATCGCGGACTTTCGGTATGGGGTGATTTCCCAATTTGGTGATTTTATGAGGAATTGACAGAGACTCGCCGTAAGGTACTTTACATGCTAACGAATTGCTCCTTAAGACTTCAGAATTTGACGGAGTTTTCGAAGGTATGCTGTGGACATGGTAATGACCTTTCGGGTTCCAAAAGGGCGGAGAAATTCTTGAGAAGCTGAGCTACTATCATCATGTTAGAAGGTAATCCCCACGATGGAAGTGATTCGTTGTGGAGGCGAAAAAAAGGCATATAAAAATTTAGACTGAAAGCCTACTTGGGGATAATGTTAATGGATGTTGAAAGTATCTGTTGGGGGGGAGGGGGTGCGGTAAATTCCAGTGTGCGTGGATAACTTCCTTTTTCGGGCTCATGTGGACACCGTAGTGCATTTTCAGAGCTCCATTAGATACACTGAAAAGGTGATCGACTCTCGGCTGATTTGGAAGGACTCTGTTCATATGAACAGTTCCAGGTATTTTAGTCGTATCGTTCTTAACAGATGAGGTGTGCAGAAAAAAATTAGACCAGAACCTCGCGAAGTTCTCAGCTACTTCTTGGTGGAAGCCTGCAATCACGCCAGTTTGTTTGAAAATCAAGACATATAACGGATTTTAAATAATCCGTGACCATATGTTATGCCTGTACTGTAATATGAAACTCGTAAATGTTTATATGAATTTGTTGTTTTTATCTTCGTATCGAGACGTAAACGGAAATTTACGTGAACTTCATACATTCCTACTAGCATTTAAGAGAGGAGGCAGGCGGAATAAATTCGACAGATGGACCTGCCAGACCAAATATTACAAGCGGCATAAACTGTTTAGTAGTAATATTAGGAGGCACGCGGTGGCGCAGTTGTTCAAGGCACTGTGCTACAAGCCGGAAGGTCGCGGGTTCGATTCTCGATGGTGTCGGAGGAATTTTTCATTGCACAAATCTTTCCGGCCGAACTACGGCCCTTGGGTCGTCTCAGCCTCTAACAGAAATGCGTACCAGGAATATTTCCTGGGGAGTAAAGGCAACCGGTGCATAGGGCAGACAATCTTACCACCTTCATGTGCCTATTGTCATGAAATCTGGTAGCCTTAGGCCCCTGGAACACTCAGGGTCAGTTCAGGGATTGCTTTACCTTTACCTTTCTTTTAGTAACATTAGAAAACAGAGGAGAATGGAATAGACAAAAAACCAGAGTAATGGCAAAGGGCAACCATTAGCTAATGAAAAATGTGTAGCGATAATTCGTGATATTTGCATATATTAGAAAATATATTTTAGATGTTATGAAAATTTAGATGTTGGGTGGAAAAAATTTATATCATTCATGGGATTGTTCTGTATAGGTTCTGAGGATGCCAATTTGTGCAGCAAGTAATGCAGAGCAGCTGGATTTATGAAGTGGTAGTAAAAAGTAAGGAGCTTGAGCACTGTAATGACGTATTGTTTACGCTTGTTACACGTGGATACTTGGGATATTATTAAGAGTGGCCAAAGAATTTAAAGACGAAGTAAGAAAACAGGATTAGCATAAACTTGGCAGAGTCACTCACAGTAAAATAAGTAACGGATTGTGTGAGAATATAGAGACAGAATTTGTATGCGGATAAGTGGAAGAAGATTCTTTTGGATTTTGTTTGAAAATGAAACACTTAGGACGGAGAAAAAAAGAATGACGTTGGTGACTGTAAAAGAAATGAGAGAGGTGGAATGACACAGCTAAAAAGCAGGGATTTTGAAATTTAGAGGAATTAGGAGAGGATTAGAGAAAGGAAGAAGCCACTCATGTATGGGGCAGTAGAATATTAAGCTAAAATTTTCGGAAACGAAAAAAAAATGAGTGGAAGAATTTATGTGTAGTAAATGCTTGTAGTTCAGGATTTTGCCTATAAGAAAATATAGAACTGTATAAATGTGAGTGGTTGTAAAGTGTTGGAAAATACGTAGATGTAACTGTGAGAATGAGGTTGATATGATGAACCCTTATTACAGGGTTGAAGGTATCAAATTAGAACGGAATTGGGGACGGAATAACGATAGAAATGTTAGTAGGAAAATTAGTATTGTACAAACAGTAAAAGAGGGAGTAGACCCCATGGAATTGGGCATATATGTGTAAATAACATGTGCGGCACAAAATCATTTTGTTATGTGGACACACATGCTTGTATTCTAATGAAGCACAAGTCAGTAACATATACAATGTTCATGTACCCGCTGTGAATGTATATGGAGCAGTGGAGGTATAGTTCATCTCATTCTTAGCCTCGGCACTATGCTTAAGTTAGTGATAGGCTTTAAGCTCCGGTTACTTTACCCCTGTATCCATTGAATAGGAAGCTGGATGGGCCCCAGAGCTGGTGTGGACGCTTATTTTAAAGATAAAAATATTTTGTCCTTGATGGGAGTCGAATCGCTGTTCCTCGGTTGTCCAGCATGTAGCCTAATCACTGCACCGGATCTCATATGCACAACTCGGTGTATTGTTATTATAAAGGCAAAGGGCAATGTTGTCCTTGTCCACACCATGAAGGCATGTTGGGGGATTAAAATTTTAGCGCCAACTTTTTTCTAAATTCGGAGTTTGATGGCGGCGAATGTTCAAAATCAAGGGTCGACCGCTTCACCCCAGGGGAAGATGTATAGATATATTTGTTAACTGCAACTGGGTTGACACCCGGTGGCAGTAGTACAGTACACATTTACACACAAACAATACACAGAACAACACAATTAATTTGGGAAGAGTGCGGGCCGTGCCCGGTACCCATTTAATAAGATCCTCGATCGGCCCCAGAGCAGGTCTGGACGTTTTTAGATAGGAGAAAAATTTCTTACCCCTGCCGGCATTCGAAAACATTTCGCCAAGCCAGTGGCATAGTAACTACACTGACTATGCTGTACCGGTTTTTACATTATTATTATTATTATTATTATTATTATTAGTGGGTAGTGATAATTATAGATTCAAGCATTGTATTATAATGCCGTAAGTGATTTCTCACTCTACCAAGAAAATTAATTAGGCTCGATACTAAAATTGAACTAGCGTAGTGACCGGATAATGCTTCACGTCAGTGCCTTTTTGTCGTCTTTACGATAGGTTTTGGCGCAGGGGTTTGCGATTCATCTAATTATAATTTTTGCAGTCGTGTACTCCGGAGGAAAATCGAGGTGCCCGGTACATTGCAGTTGCCATACCTTGTTTACAGATTTGGATCTGACATCAGAGAATTTCGCACTAACGTACCTCATTTCAGCCTGGCTTGGCGTTGTGCAGATGACACATACTCTAAATTCAGAGGAGATTCGGATATTGTGTGTCTTTTCTTGTTGCTGTTGTAACACGTGGAAGTGAACGGTCGAGCGCTGAGCACCCTGCAGGGAGTTCCATACCATTCGTTTCGGAGAAGAGAAAAACAAAAGTGCAGATTCATCTGTTCCAGAACGCTCCGCTAGTCGGTCCACACACACTTTGGAACTGTCACACTGTCACGTATTACAAGTGTTTTGGTAACCTCCTCGGCAGATAACGAAACCTGAATTCGTGTACCTCTAACAGTGTTGGGGTTTAACTGGCTCCCATAACAGAGTTTTTCGTAAGAACTTATATTCACTCAGCTCTTCAAGAAATTATCAATATTTTGTGGAACCCAAAGGTTCATTACCGTATTCACAAGAGCCCACTAGTGGGCCTTGTTTATAGCCACTTGAATTCAGTCGATACCTTCGTACCGTGTTTTATAAAACCTTTTTTTAATATTATCATCATGTAGGTTACGCTCGTGTTTCTCAAGTGCTGTATGCCATAAATTTCGTGTGCATTTTTTATGTTTATCGTACGTGCTGTATTTTCCTGTCCGTTTCACTATCCTTGTCTGCTGACCGTCTACTTGTTCAAGAAAACAAGTTTCGAAATTCCGCTTGCACTTTCCTCTCTTTTTTTTTATTTTTAGTATGCATGCTCCATTACTATAAGTAATACTACATGCTTTGATGGCTTACATAGCTACTTCTTATCTAAGATTACTTACTTACTATATACACAAGTTAGTGACTCTTCTACATGTTATTTTATACTCTATAACTTTTCAAGGGGTATGCTGTCCACAAATTTGTTAAAAATGTTGGTGTATTTTTTACTAAGAGTATCTTTACTCACGGGCAAGTTTTCTGACCGTAGTATTTCAGCTTTTAGTTTATATCTTTCCTGCTTCACAAGTTCACAATCATGAAATATATGGCTGTTGTCTGTTCTCCTAACTTCCCTCTCTTGTTTTACTCATCTATGTCCACATATTCTTCCTATATTTTACGTAATTTAGTTTGCTCCGTTCTGTTACTCCCTGTCGTAGATACAAATATTATCCTCAACAACTGTTCGCGAAAACTTTCAGTCCGTTTTAAAGTTGTCCATTCTGTGTATTTATGATAAATATATTCTTTTGTTATTGCGCATTTGGTTGGTATAATAAAGGAAAGCTTTCAGTCAGTGTTGTTCGCGTCCATTTAGAGTGTGTCATAAACACATAAAATTACAGTTAGAAATATAATTTTTGTACGTTTTTGTCAGTAAAAATACAAAGCTTTCTAATATATTAGGTAGTTACATGTGTCTTCAGCAAAGCGAACTGTCGGCCGGGCTCATCACCTTATAACCGGAATGGTCTCTCGATTTGGTGGAAACTTAATCCGACACCTTGAACGGATAAATATGGTCGATAGTGTGAATAAGAAACATGCAGCCCCATGCAGGCAGAAGATCACCATGATGATTGCGGACTGGTAACCATAAACTGATGCAGACCAGGAACAGCGAGATGGTCTCACGATTTCACCCTCTCTGATGTTACTGTGCTGGACATCTCGATGGCAACCAGTGAGAAATTATTTTCTTCTGCGGAATTAGTTATCGTGTGTTTAGAATAACACTATGGTGGTTCTTACTGAGATTTGTATTACACAGTAATCTTGATGCTTCCGTTTTTCTGGTTTGTGGACGTTGAGAATACCATCACAAAGCTGTCTTGAAACGTCGGGAACCGATGACCCGGTGACGCGGCGTCACATCACGGAAGAACAGAAACTTCAGCGACACCTAGAAGGTCGCACAGTAACGTAAATCGACAGTACAGGTGTGTGCCATTCTGAACGCGTGTCAAAAATTGAAGCCTACATGTGGGCTGTAATGATTGACGGTGTGTGATGAGAATGGTTCTTCAACACTGAGAAACGCACAGTAATGCACCCTAACTTTACTCTTACGTAGGCTATGTGCGATAAGACTAGCACCAAATATAAATTTATAATTATTTCTTGGTGTATTGGAATCCACACTGTTGTAAAGTTCACACTAGAACAGACCAGGAAGGCCCAGATGGGGGAGTAGAGGTATAGCTGTGCTCTTTCTTTAACCTCGGCGCTAGTTGGGGGTGGATGGCCAACGCCACGCCCCGACCACTCTATCCACGGGAAAGACCCGGTACCCATTGTGTGGGAGGTTGGGTGGTTGACATGGCCGTTCTGGACGGGTGCGGAAAATCTCGTCCCCCACCGGGATTCGATCTCCGGACCGTCCAGCCTGTAGCGAGTCGCTATACCGACTTCGCTACCCGGCCCAAATAGTTGCAGTACTTTGCGTTAATTGGTGTTAGTGTCAATCCCACCAAACAAGTTCGCCTGGTCGTCATGTTATGAATGACTGGAAATAAGAAGTGGCAGGTTGGTGTGGCTTCTAGTGGCAAGATTTTCGTACTCGGTTTTACGAAAATCCAGCAGTCTGCTAAAAATATATCGCGTGGGATAAGCAGTCCGACATCTTGATGCCGTATGTCCATATGGAACACAAAGAATGTGGGCCAACACAACCGGTCTCAATGATTGCCTTTCGTATGTACCATATTTGCCTGAATCGCCCTCGCCGTGTCTACATTGAAGAAATTTAGCCCTTGAAGATTATTGTATTTATTGATATGACATATTTTATTCTAATTTAGGAGAAATCTGCTTTCCCCATCTCCAGGGAGGAAAGTTCTAAAGAGCATATATGTCATTAAATATGGAAAGATATGTCATTGTCACCCTTAATATAATAAAAAATTCCGTACTCTGTCAAATTTCCGCAACTAAAATATTATTCGATTTGGTGGTATCCAAGCACCAGCTTGTTGCTTGTGTGTACTGATTTAGACACACGCACACGAGCCACAAGTTGATCATCTGTCGGTGAGAGGGCACGCTGAAAAGATAAAGGACACCAATTTCACAGCAAATTATAACCGTTTTTCCTTTTCACAAAATATTTGGCAACAAAATCAAGTCTGTCGGTACGAAAGAAGACGGTATTTCTGTGGGTACTGTGTGCCTCGTGCATGGGGCACGGCTGTTGAATTCATGTCACATTCACTTGTCAGGTCATATCGAGGAAGTTTTGATGAACTGATTTCGCCACCTGGCAGCCAGAGTTTGCTACTGGCAAGTGGCATTGCTCGTGTGGTTGAACCCCCCCCCCTCCCCGAAACATAGTAATTCAGCCACATTTTCTCAAGACAGAGCTCTGAAAATTTCTTGCCATGAATCGAAAAGACATGTCAAAGTCGAGACGCGTTAGGGACCCGGAGTGTTACACAGACATTAACTCGGTCCTGGAACATCCTGTTGCCTGCTGAACACAATTTTACTGCGAGTTTCTGTAAACAAGTTGTGACAGAGGACGACAGACCATTACTCCTACCCAGGTAGAACTCGCAATGGTGGATTGTCACGTGTTTTTGTCATCTTTTGTATTACGAGACGCGTGTGTGGCTGTGGACCGCTTATAGACTTCTTTGTTCCTGTACGCTCGAAACAAAATGATGAAATACGGATGAAAGAAAGGTAATCGAATTCTAATAATCATTTCGGTTCTAGTTAGTACAGAAATTCCATCTTGTATGAAAGCGTTAACCTGTCAGCCTATGGTTATATAGGGTGGTTCAAAATCGACTTGTCGCTCGATGTTTTAAAACACAACAGTCGTATCAACTGGCAACTGCGCTGTTCTCTACAAGCAGTAAATCGAGTAAAATATCTTGATGTGTGTAATTTATGTTATCTAAGTAACTGTAAGTTTAAAGTAAGAAGGCGGTTGAGGGAAGTCTTACTGCTCCGGGCCTCGATGTTGTGAAATAGCCAGATCTTCCGTTTCGCTTGACTTTCGTACGCAGTGGGTTGCTGCGAGTTTGTTCGTTGTGCACCTGCCCCCATGCTCCGCCACGCAATAGGAATCAATGAACGCGCTGAAAATAAGTCTTTCCGGAAAATAACACTTGGGTTCGTGGCCTCCATTAATGTAAACATGAAAAAAGTGCAAAACTCTCACAACGTAAAACATTTGAAGAACGTTTAGGTATACCGAAATTTACACTGAGTTGTGTAAGCTAGAGAAAAAAGCATAGACTGTAGGGTAAAAAACGAAACTGAATGGCGCCTTCTGTTGTAACTCTTACACTTGCCAAGCCCTATTACGGCGAAACTAACAAGTTTCAAGCTTGAATTTAAGCACAGAAACGTAACGTAGCCAATAACAGTAATAAAATTTGACCATTGAAACACATTTTTCAATCTTTCGTTGTCGGCGTGCCTGTGAAGTATTTTCTTCCCCGCGGACCGTAAGGAGAATCTGAGTTATAATCCTTAAGTCAAGCCACGAGAGTTTTGTACCTTAAGCTGTGGAACAGTGCTATCCATTATATGCCGGGATCAGTAATGTTGAGCATGGGTAGGTAGAGACAAATACATAGCTGTGATTCGTAACATCATTGCTGATTTTAAACAGTAATTGCAAGCGTTCCATGTAAAATTTCGTTGAAACTTGTTGAAGAAGGGTAGGTCTTGTAGATGCGAAGGTCCAGAGGAGGGAAAAGGTTTTAAAATGGGCCTTCTCCACCATGTTATTCGAAAATACCCCCGTTGCCAGATGACAAACGTGTTAGCAGTTTTTCAGATGCAGGCATGTTTGTAGGAAAAATCTGCCTACATTACTTTGTGTGACTTCGCGTGGTCAGGAAATTGGCACTTCGAAAGACAGAAAACCTGAAACGAACAGGCCTCTTAGAGGAACTAAGCTCTCAGTGTAGTAGCATTTTACATTATCAGTTACAGAGAGGATTTGAAAGTGTGGACTGGATTCATGTGGCCCTTGGTAGTGTCTGGCTGTCTGTTAGGTCATGGATCCTGGAGTTACATAGGCCTAAGGAGCGGATAGATTCTTGAGCAGCTGACCTGCCGTCAGCTTTTTAAGCTTTATTTTCCATGGAGTCTGTAAATTGTCGCAAGAGTCTGTACAGGCCACAAGCCTCTACGCCTTGCTGTTACAATATTGCTGTACACAATTTGTTGTTTGATGTTTATTGGACCGTGCATCATTGTGGTAAATGAAGAATAAAAAACTAACTAGATGTCACTTGTTGTTTTATTGAACTCCTTATAGGCTTAACATGTTTCGGGCATTACTATGTCCATCATCAGGAGCTCGCGACTATGATGTTAATTACCACATTGGTCGTATCGTTCTTGGTTTACTGTATGTTGGAACATAATCCACTACTCCAGCCTAACAGCACCTAACCTCCAACATACAGCAAATCCAGAACGATACGACCAATGTGGTAATCAACATCATAGACACGAGCTCCTGATGATGGGCATAGTAATGCCCGAAACATGTTAAACCTATAAGAAGTTTAATAAAATAGCAAGTGGCATCTAGTTGGTTTTTTACAATTTGTTGTTTTCGTTCACACAACAGCGCCCCCCTGCGACAGAAGCAACTGACTGAAGTAAACTTCTTTGCCCTTCTAATTAATTATGTTTCAAGTTCACGCACTGTCCATTGAAATAAAACCCTTGTGTTATGAACAAGCATAGCAGTTCATGACACTTCCTGTTGCGCTCGCTGAGGAGGTTAATTTAGTATCGTCGATTGTTGTTGGTCTTGATTTTCTCCACCCCATTGAATACCGGACTAGCGTGAGTACGGAAGGTTGGGAATTAAACCAGGAGATTATGGAACATTCTCCTGTGAAAAAAGGGGGAAACGCTAATCATCATTTAGCGGCAAAATGTATTGTACGTAGTGAAATTAGTACAGCATTTAGAAGGTTATTGTTAGTGTGTTATATTTTGAACATGCGTGCCGTAACTGAGGGCATAATTGATGAAAGTAATGGAGCTTCGTGGCTCAGTATGGAAAGCTTAGACCAGTGTTTCACAACCTTTGTGAGAGCGCGGCCCGGTAAATTCTTTTTTCATAAGACGAGGGCCCGGTCCCATTAGATTTACTCGTCAGTACGTTTCCAGTTTTTTTAAGTTCATACATTAAACTAACATAAGCGTTAATAATTAATTATGGCATAATCATAAAGAGTATTAGTACAGTTATGTGTATCGTGTGGCATGTTGACAAATAAAAAATTATATTTAAATTATTTATCAATTCCAGGAGAATCTCTCGCGGTCCGGTATAATTGATGCCAGGGTCCGGTACAGGGCCGCGGACCGGCGGTTGAGAAACACTGGCTTAGACTGCCATAAAACACGTTGTAATTATTAGCCATACAGGGTGCGGCTAGGGTGGGGCGATTGGCGCGCAGCCTTTTCAGCAGAGTTTAAGGGGCGGCAAAATAAATAATTTAAACAAAAAAAAAAATATTTTCGGCTCTCAACAAGTTTTATATTATTAAGAAAAATAATTGAATAAAAATAGTGATTTTTTTTTAAGTCGGTAATTTCTGACAGGAACGGCCATTTTCATTGCTCGCCCCGGACTTCAAGAAACCGAGTTACGCCATTCTTACCACGTGAAGAGCCAAGAGTGTGTGAGGTCTGAGGTTCTCACATTTGTGACTGTGCAGAGAATTGACTTCGGCATTTGACGCCGTGTTATGTGGTGGCTGTAGCTGCTTCTCGAGACGAATTGTGTCCTGTGAAGTTAATTAGGCCGCGAACAGTTCCTCCATTACACAGAGCGCTCAGAATCATAACTCAGCATCCACCCATATATTTGCTGTCTGTCAGCGCACTGTTACAGCAGCACTTCCATTCGCCGTCTATGTTAAGGCGTAATCTTCTGTGAATATTTGTGTCGACTCCTAACGAGAAAAACCACGGCGTTGGATGTGGGTTGTGTTAGGAAGTAATGCTCAGAAAACGTTACGTTGTAACTAGTTTTCGGTGTATTAAATTAAAAAAAAACAACAAATGACTTAATTACACACACCAATACATGCAGATGTATATATATAATTTAAGAAGTCTAAAATTTACATTAAAACATTTAAAATGCTCCTACATGTTTCGGTCACACGATCATCCTCAGGCAGCATTCATTGTTCCTTGCTAAAGTTGCAACAGTACCAAAGTTAACGTGACGAAGTAATTCACTGAATGTTTTGAATTATAACTTTAGCAATGAACAATGTATGCTCCCTGAGGATGGTCGTGTGATCGAAACATGTAGGAGCATTTTAAACGTTTTAATGTAAATTTTATACTTCTTAAATAATATACAGGTTGGGCCAAAAGTAGTTATACAGTAATTAACGATATACTGTATACCTACTTTTGGCCCTTCCTGTATATATGTGCTTGTGTCGGTGTGTGTAATTAAATAAATTACAGAATACACGGTGAAATGATAAAAGTAGATGACTTATTTGTTATATCCAAAATGATAATTTCAAAATGGCGGTAGGATTGTGGATGATGCATAGGCAGGATTTGTATGGAGGAGGGATGAGCGTAGTTCAAGGTTTCTATATTATTGAATTTAATTGTGATACCTTCTTTACACGATTCTTGCTCGTGCAACTGCATATATATATATATAT